>MDSQ01000036.1_pt1 | contig 30304 bp, 29 predicted proteins | sample 1008251 | NCBI WGS metagenome assembly MDSQ01 (sample SAMN05526597, study PRJNA338239) | gut metagenome | isolation source: Hindgut content | host: Naso unicornis | place: Saudi Arabia: Red Sea | collected 2016-05
TAGAACTAAAGATTCCTTTTGTCAAGGTATTTTTAAGAAATTTACGGGTAATTCATCTCACCACCTATAGAGGTGGGAGAATTCTTACCCTTTTTAGTTAAAATTAGTCTCGGTATAGGATGTAAAACTTGAAGTTTTACTAATAGGACGATATGGAGGATCAATATATACAAAAGTATTTTTATCAATAAAGTCAAAAGTACAATTATAATCACCAGTTATTATAATTATATTTTTTAAAATCCTACTAACTGCTGTTAAATTTTCTTTGTCACAAATAAGTGGAGTTTTATATGCTCCCATTGGCACATTAAATAATCCTTTTTTATTAACTCTAAAAAGCCCATTAAAGCAAGTTTTATTGAGAAAAATAAATAAACTAGCCTTTTCAATGTTAATCTTTTCATCTCCACTTAATTTTAATAAATTAAATCTATCGCGCTTATTATAATAATAAAGTTTTCGTGCTTCTGTATCCATTCCCCAAAACAAATTTTGCATATTATATAGCTCATCCAATAAATACTCAAGATTATGTTTTATTTGAGAATAGGTGTTTATAAGCTCTTTATTAATGTCATTTATTAATATTTCTTCTAGTTTATACTGCGAAATAATATCAAAAAGCACTGCCCCTCCTCCTAAAAAAGGTTCACAGTATTTATTTATAGTTATACCCAGTTCTTTAGGATACTTTTTTCTTATTTCAGGCAATAATTGTGTTTTACCACCAGCCCATTTTATAAAAGGTTTCATATTTGCTCTCCAATCTTCTGATATAATATTGATTTTGCAGTCGCATGCTGAATTCTTTTATTATATTCTATGAACAGTCTTGCCATCAATAACATCTCTTATACTTTGCGATGTAAATATAATCTAATAAATTTATAGTTTCAATATCAAACATGTAAATCACAATCCAATAAACTAACTTGCAAAATATAGAATACATAGCTATATTCATCACCATACTTATGATATAAGTCAATCTCATGTTGTATACTATCTACAACTTCTAAGGCTACTTTTACATTAAAATATTTTTCCCTCATCTGGTCAAGATTTCGTTGCAATGGGGCATAGTAACTTTCAATCCAATCCTCCTTTGGTAAGATAAAGTAATCAATTATGTTATAGCCTAAGTTTTTAGCCTGGAAAATTTTATGTGCAATACTATCCATTTGGGCATAGCCCTCATCCCAAAATGATTTTATCTGTTGTGATGGTTCATCTACAATCCAACTAATTTCACTACAAATAAGCATGCCTTTTGGCTTCAAGTAACGCTTCCAATTTGTAAGTCCCTCTGTAAAGCCTGCAATATAAATAGCACCTTCTGAAAATATATAATCAAACATATTATCCTCAAATGTCATTTCAAACATGGACATACAAATTCCTTTCACCCTATCATTTATGCCAAGTGAAATTGCTGTTTTATTTAATATGTCAATGTAAGCAGCATTGTTATCTATTGCTATTATTTTAGCATTTACTAATTCCCTAGCTATTAACATTGTGTGCGTGCCAACTCCTGCTCCAATATCTAAAATTTTAATGCTTAATTTCCTATCTATACTAGCAATAGCTTTAAGTGTAGACTCCTCACTTCCAGGAGCTAATCTTTCGAGGTTTTTAAATGCTTCAAAAAAATATTGTTCCATTATTAAATACTCCTACCATATAAATATTTTTGATAGGAGTATAGCATATTTCAGGCATATAGACTAGGCTTTACCACATTTTATATTGCTCAAGGTATTTTTCGTGGGTTTGTAAGACTTATTTATCTGGATTTTTATTATCAAAATAGTATAATAGCGACCATTATCCACTAAGATATTTCTTCCCTGTTAGATAAAATTATTTTTCACTTTTTTTCAATGTTTTATAAATATCGGCCATAAAAATGCCTAAAACTTCTTTTTTTATTTCAGCATTTTCTAGGAGCAAGGTAAAAAAGTCTTGATTTTGTGACCAGCCTTCTACTCTAATATTACTTTTTTGTATTCTTCACTACTCCTTAAAGCTTGTTGTAATAACCCTCTTCTAAATAAAGATACATATAAAGCTGCCGAATACGCTTGACAATTAATAGATTTTTCGGGATTAAACTCAATATCCGTAAAAGCATCATATTCTAATAATTTATTAGCTAAATGCTTATTGATATCTAATGACAAAGCATTTATATATAACCAATCATAAAATAAAGTTTTAGGCTCTAATTCCCAATCAACCTTATTATATTGAAACTTTGCTAATTCTCCTGAAGTTTTTAACTTCTCATATGTTTTTGCTTCCTTAGAAGTTTTTGACAATAGCTCTTTATATGGTCCTCCATATTCAAATACTTTGCTTGATTGAAATGCACATTCAACGCTAAATTTTTCTTCTGAATTTTTTTCTTAATCATTAAATTAAAAATATTTAAACTTACTCCTAAAGAATTTAGTGATTTACTAGAAATTTCTAATAATTTTTTGTTTTTATTATATCTTGTAAATTTTTCATTTATGAATAGCCCCTAAAAGCCTTATAATATAAAGCCTCTAGGGGCATACTATTACTCAAGTTCGTTAAGTTTGATTTAACTTTATGTGGTATAGGGTATTTTTAGTGGCTTTGTAAGGCTTACTTATCTGTATTATCTCTGTTATTTTTGAGGAATAGAATTTTTAGAATCAAAATAGTATCACAGTTATAACAAATATATTTTTTGTTATTAAAAATATAAATTGCCATTATTAATATTCAAACTTTCTATTACAAAATTTATTTTAAGCTATTTTGTTAAACAATGTAAATACTCGACTGTAGCATTTGCTTTATAATTTCTATTTTCTGTTTTATCAGCTTTAAATCTTCTGTATTCTGTAGTAAATATATCGTATCTACCATATTTAGACATTATTTTTTGGATTGTTTCAAGCGACATTAGCCCTTCATTATTGTAACTCAAGAATATATATTTAAAGTTCGCCTTACAAATAATATCTTCAAAATTTTGGACTGCTGTTTTTTTAGAACAATATAAACTCTTTTGCTTGGCGTACTCTCTTAATCCTGTTTTTCCCTTTATAATTGGGGCATCGTATCTTGCAATCGTTTCTAATAAATGATAGTTACTACAGTACTGTCGTTCATTATATGGAGGATCTAAATATAAAATTTCTCCTTTAATTTCAGAGATTAAATCATTTATATTTTTATTATAAACTCTCCCTGATACTGCTCCTTCTATTACTGGTACAAGCTCCAATTCCAAATCTTTTATTGCAGATTTTTTTAGTTGCTTTAAAAACGCTCCATAAACCGAAGCTGTATTTGCCACTTTATCTATTGAGTTAAGCAAACTAGCTAAGTAATAATAATAAATTGATTGATCAATTTCATTATTTTGATATAATCTCTCTAACTCTATTCTAATTGCATCACATTTCTTTCCATTATAATCTGTAAAATAATTTCTCTCACTACCAGACCCTGGACAATAATTTTTATATATAAATCCTTCAGTTTCTTCTATATTATTTAACCACTCTAACAAGTCTATATTAAGCTTCTGGTTATTTTCTATAGCATGTTTATTTAATACATAACTATAGTATTGCATATCATTTGATATGACCTTATATCCTTTTTGTTTAAACCTAGCCCCTACCACACCAGTTCCTGCAAATAAATCCGCAAAAGTTCGATTTTCTCCACTTCTAATTTTTGTCACTTCTTCGATTGTATTAGATAAAAAATCTAGTAACGAATATTTTGATCCAATATAGTTCATTCGTATAATCCTACTTTCTATTTTTCTATTTCTATTATACCATACATATCTATAAAATTAAAGCTATATATCCCACAATATAGTAATTCCAAATTATTTTTATCAATTTATGGTATTAGATGAATTGTAGTATATTTAATTTATAATACGATATAATAACTAACTAGAGTGTTTTATTGTTAGACTCAATTAAAATGTTAATTTTATCAAAGGAGATTAACTATGGAAATTAATAATGAAACTGTAGGAATATCAGCTGAAATAGCAATTGCAGATATTTTCCAAGTTAAAGTTAAACCTCATTATCGCCAACGAGGAAATGAAACAATCATCAAATCTTTAATTCCTACAATTACTAATGCCTTTCAGTTTTACAATATCCCTAATCCAGTTTATCATATAGCTGAGCAGCAAAATTCAGTAGATTTTGAGTTAAAAAATGGATATACTCTATCGGTAAAAACTAATCAAAAAGATAGAAATAAAGTAGCTCCTCAAAAAGTAGGACAGCCAACTAGTTCTACTTATTTTGATTTGTTTTCGGACTTTTACAATTTGCCTATTCCAGTTTCTTTAAGTGAAAAACAGCAATTGTATAAAAAAACCTGTATAGAATATATAGAGCAACTTCTACCCATATACTATAAGCATTTATTTCATTGTGACTACACAATTTATATATTTAATATCCTAACTAATTCTAATGAGTTAACGTATAGTCCTATGATTAAAGTTTATCCATTGCTGAGTGGGGCTTGTTTTGACAGAAATAGGATAAGTTTTACTCAGGACGATTTGAATTGGAATAATAAAAGAAGTACTACTGTTAAATATGATGGAATTTCGATAGGAGAATTTCAGTTGCATCAAGGACGAGATACTTTTAAATTTAGATTTATTATGAAGGGCGTAGATTATTTAATAGATACCCTTTAACCTGTTAGAGAACTTGGTTTAATCTGTGGCAAGCAATGCATAGGTATATACACCCTATACCATTTTGCTTGTGGGACATTTCCCAAGTCCTTTTATTTTTCAGATAAATTTGCAAGCGACATTCCTAAAGGAGTTTATTTTTTCAGTATAATCTATCGTTATAAACTACTTTTTTTGATTATTAGGAGTTGCCCCGCAGCATAGAGTTCATAAAGATATAAAAATCTAAGTCTAGATAAATAATTTTCACTTATAAATAGCCCCTAAAAGCCTTATAATATAAGGCCTCTAGGGGCATACTATTACTCAAGTTCAATGGTTCCCGGTGGCTTACCAGTACAATCATAAAGTACACGATTAACACCTTTAACCTCATTAACAATACGAGTAGTGACTTTATGAAGCAACTCCCATGGTAACTCCGCACTTTCGGCAGTCATAAAATCACTGGTAGTTACAGCTCGTAACACTACAGCATAATCATAAGTTCTTTCATCGCCCATAACACCCACAGAACGCATGTTAGAAAGCGCTGCAAAGTACTGACTAATTTCTCTATCTAGATTAGCATTTTTAATTTCTTCTCTATAAATCCAATCCGCATCCTGAACAATCTTAACTTTTTCAGCAGTAACCTCGCCAATTATACGAATACCAAGTCCTGGACCTGGAAATGGTTGTCTAAATACTAAATAATCAGGAATACCAAGTTCTAATCCAGCTCTACGAACTTCATCTTTAAATAATAATCTTAAGGGTTCAATAATTTCCTTAAAATCCACGCAATCAGGCAAGCCCCCAACATTATGATGAGATTTAATAACAGCCGCCTTACCTAGACCACTTTCAATAACATCAGGGTAAATAGTACCTTGAACAAGATAATCTACAGAACCTATCTTTTTAGCTTCCTTTTCAAAAATACGAATAAATTCCTCACCAATAATTTTACGCTTTTGTTCTGGGTCTGTTACTCCAGTAAGTTTTTCATAAAATTGTTGTGATGCATCCACTCTAATAAAGTTTAAATCATAAGGCCCCTCTTTACCAAAGACAGCCTCAACTTCATCACCTTCGTTTTTTCTAAGAAGACCATGGTCAACAAATACACAAGTTAGCTGTTTACCAATAGCTTTAGACAATAATACAGCTGCTACAGAAGAGTCTACACCTCCTGATAAAGCACATAGAACTTTACCAGCTCCAACTTTGTCACGAATAGAATTAATAGTAGAAGCAACAAATGTATCCATAGTCCAATTCGGAACACAATTACAAATATTATTAATAAAATTCTCCAACATAGTCATACCTTGCACAGTATGCATAACTTCAGGATGAAACTGCACAGCATAAATATTTTTTTCTGCATTTTCCATAGCCGCTACAGGGCAAACCGATGTTTTAGCGGTAATTATAAAATCCTCAGGAACTTGCTCTATATAATCAGTATGACTCATCCAACAAACAGTAACAGGAGAAATATCATTAAACAAAGCAGAACTATTATTTACAGATACTTCAGTTCTACCATACTCACTAGTTGGTGCCGAAGAAACCGTACCCCCTAACAAGTGGGCAATTAATTGACTACCGTAGCAGATACCTAAAATAGGTATTCCTAATTCAAAAATTTCTTTAGAGTACAGAGCAGCCTGCTCATCATATACACTATTTGGACCACCTGTGAAAATAATCCCTTCAGGAGATAATTGCTTAATCTTATCAATACTAATAGTATACGGATGAACCTCACAATAAACATAATTCTCTCTAACGCGTCTAGCAATTAACTGATTATACTGTCCTCCAAAATCTAAAACTATTATCATAGCTGTTCCTCCTAATAATGCATGCTATAATTAGGAGCTTCCTTAGTGATATGAATATCATGAGGATGGCTCTCTTTAAGACCAGCGCTAGTAATTTTTATAAATCTAGCACTTTCACGTAAATCATCAATAGTAGCTGCGCCAGCATAGCCCATACCAGCTCGTAGTCCGCCAAGCATTTGGAAAATAGTATCAGAAACTTCCCCCTTATAAGCAACACGACCTTCGACCCCTTCTGGAACAAGTTTCTTAGCGCCAGCTTGGAAATATCTATCTTTACTACCTTGTTCCATCGCAGAAACAGAACCCATACCACGATAAACTTTATATTTCCTACCTTGGAAAAGCTCCATAGCTCCTGGACTTTCATCACAGCCAGCAAGCACAGAACCCATCATACAAGCACTTGCACCCATACCAATAGCTTTAACAATATCTCCTGAAAACTTAATACCTCCATCTGCGATAATAGGTACACCATAAGAATCAGCAACAGCAGCACAATCCTCAATAGCAGTAATTTGAGGAACACCTACGCCAGCCACAACACGAGTAGTACAAATTGAACCAGGCCCAATTCCTACTTTTACCGCATCTGCACCCGCTTCAATAAGAGATAGAGTAGCCTCAGCAGTAGCCACATTACCACCAATAATTTGTAGTTGCGGATACTTATCTTTAATTAGCCTAATTGTATCCATAACACCTTGGGAATGACCATGAGCTGTATCTATAGTTATAACATCAACTTTAGCCTCAACAAGCGCATCCACTCTTTGCATAACATCACCAGTAACACCAACAGCCGCACCAGCTAGTAATCTACCTTGCTCATCTTTAGCCGCATTAGGATACATAATAGCTTTTTCAATATCTTTAATAGTGATAAGGCCTTTTAAATTTCCCTCTCTATCAACAATAGGTAATTTTTCAATTCGATGCTTTGCAAGGAGTTGTTTAGCTTCTTCCAAAGTAGTTCCTTCTGGAACTGTGACTAAATTCTCGCTAGTCATAACTTCTTCAACTTTGCGGTTAAAATTGGTTTCAAACCTTAAATCACGATTAGTAATAATACCAACCAACTTAGTACCTTCAGTAATAGGTACTCCAGAAATCTTATACTTGGCCATTAACTCATTAGCCTCATAAACAAAATGGTCCTTAGATAAAAAGAAAGGATCAGTAATTACACCATTTTCAGAACGCTTTACTTTATCAACCTCTTCAGCTTGAGCTACAATGCTCATGTTTTTATGGATAATGCCAACCCCGCCTTGTCGTGCTATAGCAATCGCCATATTTGATTCAGTGACAGTGTCCATACCTGCACTCAAAAAAGGGATATTAATAGTGATGTTTTTTGTCAGTTTTGTTTTTAGACTAGCTTCATGAGGTAGGACATTTGAGTAATTAGGGATAAGAAGAATATCATCAAACGTAATACCTTCCTTAACAATTTTAGACATTTAAATTCCTCCTTATAGATTATTTTTTTTGATAAATTTAGCGTCAAGTAATGTTTTATAATAACTAATATTACCGTTATTTTATTTATATTACTAAAATATTACTTTTATTTAATTATATCTCATGTTAGATAAAAAAATATAGAATATTACAGTAGGGTTCCAAGATATAATTTAGAAGAAAAATACGGACCATTGCGTTAACAATAGTCCACAGATTTAATATTATCTAAATTTATGCACTTTATTTGGAGCTTGTTTATACATGAGATTTAACATGTCATCATTAGGTGTGATTAACACTTTGACAGTTTCGCCATCTTTAGAGTAAATTACAGCGTAAGTATTATTATCTCTTAATCCATCACTTGCATCAATAACTTTTTGTGCTCGTTCAAATTCAGCAGAATATTTGGTATCAGAAATACTGGCCATTACATTTATAGATTTTAAATCAAAATTTAAAAATTTTTTTCTTTGTTGCTTACTATAAATCACATCAATATCTAATTCGCTGTTAGTTAACGCATATTCATATTCTTTATTTGACATTCTCATAATATAAGCGATAAAAATCACAGCAATTAGAGTAATAACGCCACCAAACATTGTACCTAAAAATATAAATGTTATAACCGAACCTAGTACTGCTAAAAAAATGTAACCATTACGTTTCAACAGCTCTTGTTTTGTTGTATTAGCTTTTACCAATTGTTCTTTAAATACATCACCCATAAATTCATCTCCTTTTATAAAATTAAAAGTTGTTAAGTTAACTTTAGTTTAAAAATTTTGTACAAGAAGTTATATACATAATTATCTACTCTATATTTATATTAACTCAACATCTCTATACTTATAGTAACATAATACTATACACTTTTCAATGCTTAACATATTAGTGAAAAGTTATTCTAGACAAGTTCTCATATTTGATTTATGTATTGCATATGTTAAATTAAACGGACAACTTAATCTTGATAAATGTAAGTTTCTGTGAGAAAATAGGAGTGAAATTAAATAGGAGGGATTTATCGTGGATTTAATATTTTTATTAAAAGCTGCTATACTAGGTGTAGTAGAAGGACTAACAGAATTTTTACCTGTATCGTCAACAGGGCATTTGGTTATATTTTCAAATCTAATAAATTTTTATAGGCACTCTAATAAAGAATTTGTAGATATGTTTAATATGGTTATTCAATTAGGAGCAATATTGGCAGTAGTTGTACTGTACAAGGATAGGATTATCAATACAATTGTTAATTTATTTCCGTCAGAAAAAACTAAATTTACTGAATGTGGATTATATTTCTGGGGGATGATTGTTATTTCATGTGTTCCGGCTGCATTAGTTGGAATTCCATTTGATGATATTATTCAATATTATTTCTTTAATCCAGTAACAGTAGCTTGTGCACTATTCTTTGGAGGTATCTGGATGATTATTGCAGAAAATAAACTCCGTAGTAACAAAACAACATCCTTATATGAAATTACTATAACACCAAAACAAGCTATAACAATAGGATTATTTCAAGTACTATCAATAATTCCAGGAGTATCACGTTCAGCTTCAACTATAATAGGTGGCTGGTCAGCAGGACTTACTACAGTTGCTGCAGCAGAATATTCTTTTTTCCTAGCAATTCCAATTATGTTTGGTCAAGCTATCTTAAACGTGTTAGATGCACGTGCAAACTTAACAAGTAATGAATGGGCCGCTCTTGGAGTTGGATTTGTAGTATCATTTATAGTAGCTATATTAGTAATAGGTTCATTTTTAGATTTCTTAAAGAAAAAACCTATGAGATATTTTGCAATATACCGTATGATATTTGCATTTTTAGTACTTGGTTACGGTTTACTATTCCCATTTGTATAAAACAAAAGGTGCTAAAAGCACCTTTATTTTCGTTCATATATTTCCCTAGTTTTACCCAAACTATCTTTAGTATTTTAAATTTTTATCATTAGTAAAGGCTGCTATGAATTACATCATGCCAGGCATTCCGCCCATGCCAGGCATACCACCCATAGCTGCCGCATCATCACTCTTAATATCTGCAACAATGCACTCAGTAGTTAAAAATGTTGCTGCTACAGACGTTGCATTTTGAAGAGCACTTCTTGCAACTTTAGTAGGATCAATAATACCATCCTCAAGCATGTTAATATACTCTTCAGTAAGAGCATTAAAACCTTTACCCTTTTCTAAAGCTTTAACATCATTTACAATTACAGCTGGTTCTAAACCTGCATTAGCAACAATTTGACCAAGAGGAGCTTCTAATGCTTTAAGAATAATACGCACACCAGTTTTTTCATCGCCAGTAGTAGAATCTAACAATTTAGATACTTCTGGTAATACATGAATATAAGCACTACCACCACCAGAAATAATACCTTCTTCAACAGCAGCTCTAGTTGCAGCTAAAGCATCTTCCATTCTTAGCTTTTTCTCTTTCATCTCAGTTTCAGTAGCAGCACCAACTTTGATAACAGCTACTCCACCAGCAAGTTTAGCAAGTCTTTCTTGTAACTTTTCCTTATCAAAATCAGAAGTAGTTTCTTCGATTTGACGACGAATTAAACTAATTCTTCCATCAATATCAGACTTATCACCAGAACCATTTACAATTACAGTAAATTCTTTAGTAACCTTAATGCTTTCAGCACGACCCAATTGATCAATCGTAGCATCAGCTAAATTTAACCCAACTTCTTCAGAAATTACAGTACCACCTGTAAGAGTAGCAATATCTTGAAGCATTTCTTTCCTTCTATCACCAAATCCAGGAGCTTTAACAGCAATACAATTAAAAGTACCACGTAATTTATTTACTACTAAAGTTGCAAGAGCTTCTCCTTCCACATCTTCAGCAATAATTAAAAGTCTAGCTCCAGTTTGAACAATTTGCTCAAGAACAGGTAAAATTTCTTGGATATTACTAATTTTTTTATCTGTAATTAAGATAAATGGAGTATCCAAATTAGCTTCCATTTTTTCAGTATCAGTTACCATATAAGGAGATAAATAACCTCTATCAAATTGCATTCCTTCTACAACATCTAGCTCAGTTGTCATAGTTTTAGACTCTTCAATAGTAATAACTCCATCATTTGATACTTTTTCCATAGCATCAGCAATTAGAGTTCCTACTTCATCATCACCTGCAGAAATAGCTGCTACTCTAGCAATATGATTTTTACTCTCTACTTCTTTACTCATAGCTTTAATAGCTTCAACAGCAACAGAAGTAGCTTGTTGCATACCACGTCTAACAATAATAGGGTTAGCACCAGCAGCAATATTTTTTAAACCTTCAGTAATCATAGCTTGAGCAAGTACAGTTGCAGTAGTAGTACCATCCCCAGCAACATCATTAGTTTTAGTCGAAACTTCTTTAACCAATTGAGCACCAATATTTTCAAATGGGTCTTCTAACTCAATCTCTTTAGCAATAGTAACACCGTCATTAGTAATAAGAGGTGTACCATATGATTTATCTAATACAACATTACGTCCTTTAGGGCCTAAAGTTACTTTGACTGCGTTTGCTAATTGGTCTACACCAGATTGAAGTGCAACTCTAGCATCTGTTCCAAATTTCATTTGTTTTGCCATAACAAATTCTCCTTTTATATCTTGTCTAATTTTATATAAAGTCAACTAAACAAGTTGACTATAAACATTCTATCACTAATCGATAACAGCTAAAATATCAGCTTGACTAACAATTACATAGTCCTCTTTATCTAAAGTAACTTCATTGCCAGAATATTTAGAGTAAATAACTCTATCACCAACTTTTAATTCCATCTCAATTTTCTTTCCATCTTCAATTTTACCAGGACCAACTGCAATTACTTCAGCTTCTTGTGGTTTTTCTTTTGCAGTACCTGTTAAAATAATTCCTGATTTAGTTGTTTCTTCTGCCTCAAGGTGTTTTAGCACAACACGATCACCAAGTGGTTTTAAGTTCATAATTCATTCCTCCTATTGCTTAAGTCTATTAGCACTCAATAGTAAAGAGTGCTAATTATATTTCTATCATATTCTATTTAAAAAAATATTTCAAGCCTATTTTAAATAAAATTTTAGGTTAAGCATCATTATAACATTGTGAAAACTATACAAAATTATTTTTTAAACATACCATTTTCACGACCATAAAAAAATAGATATTGTTGTGCATAACCTGCTAATTCTCCAAAGTATTCTTTAGCAAATTTTTGGATTTTATCAAGTTTAGTATCTTGTCCATTAAAGTATAAGCCTTCTATCATTCTTTTAATCCATACATCAGTTGGAAAAACATCCATTTTATTATAGGCGAATAATAGAATACAATCTGCGATTTTTGGCCCTACCCCTTTTATTTTCATAAGTTCTATTCGAGCTTCATTAATTCCCATTGTTTTAATATTCTCTAAATCAATTTCACCATTAAAAACTTTTTTTGTAGCATCTATAATGTAACCAGCTCTAAAGCCTACCTTACATTCTCTTAACTGCTCATCAGTAACATTCATTAGCTGATTTACTGTTGGAAAAGCATGCGTTAATGAGTCTATTGGCGTACCATAATTTAAACAAATATTCTCAATACAAGTTTTTATATGAGGAATAGCTTTATTTTGTGAAATAATAAAAGAAATAAGCATTTCCCATGGATCTTGTCTTAGTATTCTAATGCCTTCCCCAAATTGGACTATTTTACTCATATGTTCATCTTTATTCATAAGGATATTAGTAATATCCTCGTAGTTCGTATCTAAATCAAAATATGTTTTCCATACCTTACTTATATCTTCGGGTGTACTATTTTTTATTATAATTGAATCAGCTTGTTGACATATTTTGATTTTTTTATTTCCAGCCACTAATATAAAGTCATTGTGTTTATCTTTATTAAATCGAAATACTTGGCCACATTCTAATACTTGAGCAATATTAAAATGCTTTAAATTATTAAGTTGTTCCATAAGAACCTTCCTTGTAATTCATTCTAAAGCTCATTTTAATTATTGCCAATTATTTACGATTTTAATCATATAATCGAAAAAGTTTTTTAAATTTGTGGTATAATAATATAAATTTATTATTATAGGAGTGAGGCTGTTGAAAGATACAATATATACAATCCCTTTAACGGAAGCTTTCCAAGAAAAAGGAGAATGCCCATTTTGCTTTATTTATAGAAAATTAGAACAGGATGCCATTAGTTTTACTTTAGGGTGTTCTTATATGGAAATGGATTTTAGAGAGCAAACAGATAAGGCTGGATTTTGTACTTTGCACTATCAAAAATTATATGATTATGGCAATCGGTTGGGCCTATGCTTAATCTTAAATACTCATTACAAGGTACTATACGAAACTATAAATAATATACTTAGTGAAAATACTTTACCTACTTATTCGTTTTTTGCTAGGTTAAAAAAGACTTCCACTGAAAGCAATTCAATAAGCACGCAGATTGATAATCAATTAAATTCTTGTTTTTTATGTGATAGAATAGAAAAAGATTTATCTCGATATGTATCTACTTTCTTTTATTTATGGAATAAGCAAAGTGAATTTAAAAATCTCTATGAAAATAGTAAGGGGTTATGCATAACTCATTTTAGTAGATTAATTAAAGATGCGCCGTTATACTTAAATGAGGAACAAACTAAAGAGTTTTTTGAATTAAGTAAGAGATTACTAATGGATTCTTTAAAACGTATTGAACAAGATTTGGATTGGTTTATAGTCAAACATGATCATAATAATAAAGATAAGCCTTGGAATAATGCTCAAGATGCAATTCCGAGAGCTATTCAAAAATTAGCTGGCATATATCCTCAAGATCCTATATTTAAGGAAGATTTATAATATAAAAGGACTCCATCAATATATTGGAGTCCTTTTATATTATTTATATATAGAATTACTGACTTCTGTAGCAGTATGTTCATCTTTAAGATACTTAATAATTTCTAATGAAAAATCAATAGACGCACCTAAAGCTTCTCCAGTAATAAGATTGCTAGATTTATAAACTTTCACATTTTTATAGTCACTTATTTGTTCTTTATAAGTTGGATATACGGTTCCATTAACTTTTATTCCTATACTTTCTAAATATGTTGGAGCAGCACATATAGCTGCAATTAAAATACCTTTAGCATAAGAATCTAATATTAAATTTTTTAAATTTGGGTTTATTGAATAAGAATTAGTACCAGGACCACCAGGTAAAATAAATGCTGTTGCATTTTTAAAATTACTATTCTCAAATATATCATCTGCTTCTACCGCTATATTGCTTGATGTTTTTACCAACTTACTACCTGTTAAAGATAACACAGTTACATCAATTTTAGCTCGTCTTAATAAATCTATTGGGGTCATAGCTTCTACTAATTCACAGTTTTCATTTAAAAATAAATATACCATATTACTTACCTCTCAAATTATATATATTCATCTAGTAAACTTAATAACTAAAAAAAGTTATCCTTTATATAGCAAAAGGATAACTTTTAGTATGCATAAAATATTCACGATAGTCATTCTAGTCAAACTATGCATACTATAATAGCCGACGATCGGACTTGAACCGATAACCTGCTGATTACAAGTCAGCTGCTCTGCCAATTGAGCCACGTCGGCAACAAACAAAGCGTGCGCAGAAGGATTCGAACCCTCGGCCTTCTGATCCGTAGTCAGACGCTCTATCCAGCTGAGCTATGCACACTTATTATATATGCCCGGGACCGGAATCGAACCGGTACGGGTGTTATCCCGCAGGATTTTAAGTCCTGTGCGTCTGCCAGTTCCGCCACCCGGGCATATGATGGTCGCTATAGGGCTCGAACCTATGACCCTCTGCTTGTAAGGCAGATGCTCTCCCAGCTGAGCTAAGCGACCAAGTTGTACAATACTATTCTAAGAAATCATTTTATATTTTTATATTAAATTTTTCAACTAATATTAATATATATCACAACTTAGAATACAAAATCATAACCATAGCTATAATTTCAACTTATTATACACTCAAAAACAAATACTATTACTTTAAATTAAATCATCTACAAGCGTTAACCTATAGGTCAAACCCTCGAACCATTAGTATTGGTCAGCTTCATGTGTTACCACACTTACACCTCCAACCTATCAACCTTGTAGTCTACAAGGGGTCTTACTCTTTTCAGATGGGAAATCTTATCTTGAGGTCTGTTTCACGCTTAGATGCCTTCAGCGTTTATCAAATCCAGACTTGGCTACTCTGCTATAGACTTGGCAGTCTAACAGATGCACCAGCGGTCCGTCCATCCCGGTCCTCTCGTACTAAGGACAGCTCCTCTCAAATTTCCTACGCCCACGACGGATAGGGACCGAACTGTCTCACGACGTTCTGAACCCAGCTCGCGTACCGCTTTAATGGGCGAACAGCCCAACCCTTGGAACCTGCTTCAGCTCCAGGATGCGATGAGCCGACATCGAGGTGCCAAACCTCCCCGTCGATGTGAACTCTTGGGGGAGATAAGCCTGTTATCCCCGGGGTAGCTTTTATCCGTTGAGCGATGGCAATCCCACTTTCATACCACCGGATCACTAAGTCCTACTTTCGTACCTGCTCCACCCGTCGGTGTCGCAGTCAAGCAACCTTCTGCCTTTGCACTCTTCTAATGGTTTCCAACCATTATGAGGTTACCTTTGAGCGCCTCCGTTACTCTTTCGGAGGCGACCGCCCCAGTCAAACTGTCCGCCTGACATTGTCCCAAAACCGGATTACGGCCTATGGTTAGAAATTAAGTATTACAAGAGAGGTATCCCAACATCGGCTCCATAGACACTGGCGTGCCTACTTCTTCGCCTCCCTCCTATCCTGTACATCTAATACCCAATCTCAGTATCAAGCTACAGTAAAGCTCCACGGGGTCTTTCCGTCCTGTCGCGGGTAACCAGCATCTTCACTGGTACTACAACTTCACCGGGCGTGCTGTCGAGACAGTACCCAAATCATTACGCCTTTCGTGCGGGTCAGAACTTACCTGACAAGGAATTTCGCTACCTTAGGACCGTTATAGTTACGGCCGCCGTTTACTGGGGCTTAAGTTCAAAGCTTCGTTTCCTAACCTCTCCCCTTAACCTTCCAGCACCGGGCAGGCGTCAGCCCCTATACTTCATCTTTCGATTTAGCAGAGACCTGTGTTTTTGCTAAACAGTTGCTTGGGCCTATTCTCTGCGGCCAGATTTCTCTGGCACCCCTTCTCCCTAAGTTACGGGGTCATTTTGCCGAGTTCCTTAACAACACTTCTCCCGTCGGCCTTAGGATTCTCTCCTCATCTACCTGTGTCGGTTTGCGGTACGGGTACCTATTACGCTATAGCAGCTTTTCTTGGCAGCGTGGATTTGGGAACTTCCCTACTTTATTTCGGTCCGTATCATGCTTCATTCTCGCCTCTTGGTTTTTCCTAAGAGGTGCAACTTTGCATTTACACGCAGCTTTCCATTCTGCGCCTTCCCTATCCTTCTGCGTCCCTGCAGTTCTGATAATAGGTAGTACTGGAATTTCAACCAGTTGTCCATCGACTACGACTTTCGTCCTCGCCTTAGGTCCCGACTTACCCAGGGCAGATCAGCTTTACCCTGGAAACCTTAGATATTCGGCCTATAAGATTCTCACTTATATCTCGCTACTCATTCCGGCATTCTCACTCGTAACCTCTCCACAGCTCCTTCCGGTACTGCTTCTTCGATGTTACGACGCTCCTCTACCAATTAGATTGCTCTAATTCCATAGCTTCGGTGGTGTGTTTTAGCCCCGGACATTTTCGGCGCAAGACCTCTCGACTAGTGAGCTATTACGCACTCTTTTAATGTATGGCTGCTTCTAAGCCAACATCCTAGTTGTCTGTGAAATCTCACATCCTTTTCCACTTAACACACACTTTGGGACCTTAGCTGATGGTCTGGGCTCTTTCCCTTTTGACTATGAATCTTATCACCCATAGTCTGACTGTTAAAAATATCTTTATGGCATTCTTAGTTTGATATTCTTCGGTAAGGCTCTCGCCCCCCTAGGAAATTCAGTGCTTTACCTCCATTAGACTTTTTTAACGCTAGCCCTAAAGCTATTTCGAGGAGAACCAGCTATCTCTGGGTTCGATTGGAATTTCTCCGCTATCCACAAGTCATCTCCGCATTTTTCAACATACGTGAGTTCGGTCCTCCATTACCTTTTACGGTAACTTCAACCTGCCCATGGATAGGTCACCCAGTTTCGGGTCTATTAGCAGTGACTGTATCGCCCTATTCAGACTTGGTTTCCCTTCGGCTTCATACTTTCTAGTATTTAACCTTGCCACTACCAATAACTCGCCGGACCGTTCTACAAAAAGTACGCGGTCGCACATATATAGTGCTTCCACTGCTTGTAAACATAGAGTTTCAGGTTCTCTTTCACTCCCCTCCCGGGGTTCTTTTCACCTTTCCTTCACAGTACTATACGCTATCGGTCACCGAGGAGTATTTAGGCTTGGCGGGTGGTCCCGCCGACTTCCCACAAGGTTTCTCGTGTCTCGTGGTACTCTGGATACTGCTAGGCTTCAATTAGATTTCGCTTACAGGACTTTCACCTTCTTCGGTTTGCTTTCCCAAGACAATTTAGCTATCCTCAATCTTGCCACAACGCAGTCCATAACCCCTAATTACATGTAACTAGGTTTGGCCTGTTTCCCTTTCGCTCGCCACTACTTAGGAAATCGATTTTTCTTTCTCCTCCTGTTGGTACTTAGATGTTTCAGTTCCCAACGTTCCCCACGTATGGCTATTTATTCACCATACGTTAACTAAGGTTTACTTAGCTAGGTTTCCCCATTCGGACATCTCTGGATATAACGGCTGTTTGCGCCTCTCCAAAGCTTTTCGCAGCTTACCACGTCCTTCATCGGCTCTCGGTGCCAAGGCATCCACTCTACGCTCTTAGTAGCTTGACCTATTAGGTCTTTTGTGTCTTTATTTTGACAAAAGATTTATTTTTGTTGTAGATTTTTTATATCTTATATAATAGTATTTGTTTTTCAATGTACAATTTTGTCACATATCAGCTGTTTTTTTCACTTATTGTCTGTTTCCGCTGACTTTTATTATAATACACTTATTTATTGCATTGGTCAAGCCTTTTTTGTCAAAAAATTAATCTTTTCTTATTTATATATCTCTTTTAGTTAAATATCTACCCTCTGTAACCTTTTAGTATTTCTGGAATATACTGTATATGAAATACTGAAAGGTAGGCGAATTTTTATGAAATATTGTATAAAAGATTATATGAAGGATTTCTCTAAAAAGGATTTAGCTAAGGCAGCTTTATTAACTACTTTAGTTGCTTTTAAATTAAACTCAAAGTTTAATAACTCTAAACCGGCTATTGATATTAAACCTAATCCACAACAACCAAACTTAAATACTAATGCTGATGTTCCGTACATTGGCAATGCCAGTGTTATTTTAACTGTTGAGGGGCTAAATGATGGCTCCGTTGTTCTTCCTGAAATTAACATACCTTTAAAAGAGCATGATACTATTATCGATTTAACTGTTAGAGCTTTACTTAATGTAAATTTACCTTTTAATGTTACTGGCATTGGGCGTGATTCTACTATCACTTCCATCAATGGTATTAGCCAAAAAAGTGAAGCTGTTGGTTATGGATGGGTATATATGGTTGATGGGGTGTTCCCTACAGTGTCTCCTGCTTTATATTATCCTTCGGCTAATGAAAATATAGAATGGGTTTTTATTTCGTCTGATAATGATATGTATCCTGACACTGTAGAATTATTTGTTAAAAGAGAGAATAATTTACTTAATTTTTAACTTAAAAGATATGAGGGAGTAATTTTTACTCCCTTATTATTGAGTGGTTTTATGGACTAGTTTATTATTGAATGGTTTTGTGATTCGGTTAAAGATAGTACTTTTTTACATAATACAGTAAATTCTTGTATAAAATTCTCATCATCTATAGTCTTACGTTTCTTAGGGCCTTTAAGTCTTGCACCGGACTTTCTAGCAACTTTATGTACATGTCGTCTGTATAAAAGTTGGTCGATATTGTTTTCGTTATATACAAACCCATTTTGATTAATTGCGTGCCCTCCTTTTGCAAGTACCATTGCAGCCAATCCATAATCTTGAGTTATTACTATATCTAACTTTTTTATATTGTTAGTAATTACAAAATCCACTGCGTCATTTCCCTTTTGTACTAGGATTGTTTTAACTCCTTCTATATCTATTATGTGAGATGTATCACAATATATTTCGGTTTCTATTTCAAATGTAGTAGCAATTTCAATAGCTTCATTTATTACTGGACATGCATCTGCATCTATTAATACTTTCATCCGTTACCTCCTTAAATAAAGTTCTGTCTTTTATTTTAACACAATTAGCTAGCTCATTAAATAGTAATTATTTGTAAAAAAAAACAGCTCAGTATTACTGAGCTGTTTTTCTATAAATACTTGCACCAAGCGCGGAAAGTTTAGCTTCAATTGATTCATATCCACGGTCTATATACTTAATGTTATGAACTACAGTTTCGCCGCCTTCAGCTTTAAGCCCTGCTAGTATCATAGCAGCACCTGCTCTAAGGTCTGTTGCTTTAAGGTGAGCTGGTTTTAACTCAGGTACACCCTCGATGATTGCTTTATTACCTTCTACTTGTATTTTCGCTCCAGTTGCCTTTAATTGGTCTATATACTGAAATCTATTTTCAAAAATACCTTCTACCATCGTACTAACGCCTTGAGCTACAGTCAATAAAACTGCCATTTGAGGTTGTAAGTCTGTTGGAAATCCTGGGTATGGCAAAGTTTTAACATTAGTTGGTTTTAACACTTTTGGAGCAATTACTCTTAAGTAATCATCTCCTTCTTGTATTTCAATACCCATCTCTCTCATCTTAGAACTAACGGATTCCATATGCTCAGGAATAATGTTACACACTCTAACATCCCCTCCTGTAATTGCAGCTGCAATCATATAAGTGCCCGCTTCAATCTGGTCTGGCACAATAGAATATTTTCCTCCATGTAACTTCTCTACACCTTTAACTCTTATAACATCTGTACCCGCGCCTTTAATTTCAGCACCCATCATGTTAAGGTAATTCGCCACATCAACAATATGTGGTTCCTTAGCTACATTCTCTATAACAGTAATTCCCTCAGCAAGCACTGCTGCTAACATAATGTTAATTGTTGCCCCAACGCTTACTACGTCCAAATAAATCCTTGTACCTACTAGTCTTTCTGCTGTTGCTTTAATTACGTTATCTACTACTTCGATTTTAGCTCCAAGCGCCTGAAATCCTTTAATATGCTGGTCTATCGGACGACCACCAAAATCACAGCCTCCTGGCATAGCAACTTCTGCTTTGCCAAATCTACCTAGCAAAGCTCCCAATAAATAATAAGAAGCTCTCATTCTACTAACGCAATCATCTAATGCACTATATTGATACACAGTACTAGCGTCTATCTCTAAAGTGTGCTCATCTATAGTTCTTGTCACTGCTCCTAGCGAGCGCATAGCTTCATTAAGAATTTCTACATCCTTAATAGCAGGTAAATTATCTATTACACTTATACCATCTACTAAAATTGTTGCTGGCAGTATTGCTACTGCTGCATTTTTTGCTCCATTTATTATAACGTCTCCATTTAGGCGGTTACCACCTTGTATACATAACTTACTCAACCTAAACACCTCTTAATATCATTATTTATTTAAATCACCTACTGTGTATTTAGCCAAATTACATTATACCACTATTTTTTTTAAATAGAAAGCCCCTATTTAAGTTCGTTTGTATACGCATTAACATATAAAGGAGTGTTTACTCCTTCTAATGTAATCCTATACGTAGGGACTGCTTCTTCTTTAAAAAAGAATACATTTCCAATCTGCTCCCGTGCATACCCGAATACTATATCAGTAATGGTAGTAATGCCAGTTGGCTCGATGATTTGATGTAACTTAAAGAGAACTTGATTAACAGCATATATCTCATTACGATTATTATTTTCTTCTTTTACCTCACTAAATTGCATTAAACTTGAAAACACTCCATCTTGAGTAATTTGCATACATAAATAACTATCAAAGATAGGTAAATTATTGTATAGTTCATAGTATGTTACTGATGCCCCATATGACTCTTTTTTATAATCAATTTTTACTTTTTTTCCCAATTTATTATAACCATGTAACTTATAGAAGGCCTCAGCGTACTTTAGTGCCTCTCTTTCACTAACTTGTGAGTTGATTTCTATGCTTTCATCTTTAAATAATATTTGATAGGTACTAAAAGTTAATGACATATTATTGCGTTTGTACACTCTTAGCTTATTGTCATACGCTGTATCTTCTAATATTTCTGTAATGGTGACACCGAGTCTTTCCGGACCGAAGAATGAGTCCACTAAATATTCTCGTAAGTCCAAAGTAATATTCACCGGGATAATATTTATCGTGTTAATCGCGCCATATTCTCTTGGCAGTTCATCACTAACCTCTATATTTCCAGCCTTTAAAAAAGCTATTATCTGTTCTACACTCTCGTCGCTTAACCTATATGCTGTTATATATTTTTGATAATTACCTACACCTAAGGATATATTTAGTACGATGAAAATTACCAGTAGCCAATTTAGCGCCTTACTATCATCCATATAATGTACTCCTTAATTAAAGACTACTTTAAATATAACTAAAAAAACAGACAAAGTAAATGCCTGTTTATTAATTTCGTAAATTATTCCTATTTTTATATTTAGCTGACTGGTTTTTTGTTACATTATTTCATACTTTTTTGGAATATTAAAGGCTTTTTATTTTATATTTCTGGACAAATTATGGCAAATACCATATCCCTTGATAATTCACTCCCCATTGAATATTGCTTAGTGTATTAACAGCAGTCAAGTTATATATTAATTCAACATTAGCAAATACAGGGTGTTTTATCTCCAGCGTTCTTAAGTTAGCATACATCTTGTCTATAGGCGTTGCGTAGCCTTCAGTTACTTTAGTTTGGCTAGTTTCCACAGCCCTATAAATACTATACGTTAACCATTTACATTCCATAACCTTATGCGTTTTAACTAGCACTGTTACTGCTGAGGATATATCCAACATAGACTTTAAGTTTTGCCCAATACATACTTTGTGCTCATCATACATTACATCAAAGTCAAACACATACGCTCCTTGGCTAACTCTTACGTCGCTTAAATACAAATTATCCTTTAGAGAAGCCGGTATTGAGTTAATACCTCTTATAAAATCCGTTGCTAAATTATACGCTTCAAGCCTGCTCATAGCTCGTGGGTCCACAGTAGCAGTTAAGTTAACATACTGCATAACTCCCACATCCTGATAACGGATAATGCTTTTAAGCGGCTCTGTAAATTCTATAACCCCATTATACAAAGTTTTGACTTCCTTCATTATAGGCTTCTCAAAAAACTGGTCAACATACCCTTCCAACATCAACATCTTATTATCAACACCCAACAAGTCATTTCTAAACATAATTGGAACATAATAAAGCGGCTGTGCCTCACTTATATTAGCCAAAAACGTATTACCCTCAATATATTGCGCCTTTATATCCTTTATACTAGGCTGGTATTTTATATTAGTACTATTATCTACCTCAAATAACGAATAAATATTTGCAAACTCATATGGAGTACTATTTATATTAATAGTAACATAGTAGTTATCTATTTCATTAATAAAATAAATCGTATCATCTGCAATACTAGACTCGCCTAACTTGACAAACACAGAGTGGATTTTATAATCATAAGGAAGCACTACAGCTTTGCCTAAAATCTCATCCATCGTAACTGGGATGCTATACTCATACACAATACCTTTTTGGTTAAATATACTAGCCCAGTCTCCGCTACTATACCCAACCTGGTCAAACCCCTCATAATCCAATAACACATGTTGTAGCTCCTCCACAATCCCCTCATATTCATTTTGACTGTCCGTTATACGGTACGCTTGCGTATATTCCCCCCCAGTATTTAGCCAGATGCTTTCAGGTTTAATTGGTTTTAATACCATTGTAGGCGTGTTTTTTATACCAAAAAAATTATGGCTTAAAGGTTCTCCAAGCCATAATCCCATAGTTTGCACTATACTTAAAACAATTAACACACCCAAACATGTTACTTTAAAAGTATTGCTTTTCATTTAGTCCTTCGGGTAAGTCACTTGGCGTACTTATAATAAAATTCTTTAACTGCGACTTATTTACTTCTGGCTGTCTATATATAATAAAGCTAATATCATTATCTATTATCCCATCATATTGATAGGCAATTGTGACTAAATTATGCTTTTCCCCCAATTCAATAAGCTGATTGAATGTTTGAGTTGCACCTACTAATTCAAGTTCATATTGCTTATATGTGTTATTGTCCTTATAAACTGTTACAACTATTTGTGTGCCAGCTCTCGCCTCACCCATCATATTTATTTGCTGTTCAAATGTAGTAATTACATACTCTTCTTCGTTATCTACTATTGGTTGGGTGATTCTTACATATTCATTAGCATCAAATATTATAGATGAATCAACACTTATTGTGCTTATGTGACTATCCATTACTTCTTGGATACTTTCATATTGCGTTACCTCTACTACATCATCTACGGCCCCCGCCTCGTTTACTAAGCTTTCTTCTAAATCTTCTTCTAAATCTTCTTCCAAATCGTCTTCTAAATCGTCTTCTAAATCGTCTTCTATCATTTCTTCAATTATAACTGTCGTTTCTAGTATTTCAGTTTCCGTTGCAAACGTTGCAAATATAGGAATAGTCAGCATTACTATAATCATTAGACTAGATATATATTTTAACATTTAGAACCCCCCTTTCTTAGTACTTTATTCAATTCTATTATATACTATTTATATTACATTCGCGTTACATCTAATTAACTTTTAGTTTACACTGTAAATTTTTTGCATATTTTCACATTAAGTAATACGACTTTATACTAAGTCATCAAAATCCAATTGCAAAGCCGTAAACCTCATTACTACTGTTGTACCTTTGCCTAGTTCGCTATTAATTTTAATATGACCCCCATGCATCTCTACAATCTCTTTTGCTATCGATAATCCTAGCCCCGTACCACCAAGCTGTCTAGACCTTGCTTTATCAGCCCTATAAAACCTTTCAAATATTCTTTCTAAATCTTGCTTCGATATACCCATCCCCGTATCACTTACCTTAACAATCACATCTTTATGCGTTTGCGTTAAAGAAATTACTATCTCAGCTGGACTTGGGCTATATTTAATAGCATTTGATAAAATATTATGAAATATCTGTCTTAATCTAGAGCCATCTCCTTCTATAAAATATTCATATCCTTTTTTATAATCAAACCTTACCACATGCCCCTTCATACTCGCTTGCAAATGCTGAGCCTCTATAGTCTCGCTCAGCAGCTCCTCAATATCCACCACATGCATATTAAGTTGCATTTGCTGATTATCTATTCTTGATAACTCCAGCAAGTCATGTACCAACGCAGTCATACGGTCTGTTTCCTTCTCCATAACCCCCAGAAAATTAATCGCAATATCCCTCTCATCAATAGCTCCATTTAATAAAGTTTCCGTATAACTTTTAACAGTAGTTAATGGTGTGCGTAATTCATGCGATACATTTGCAACAAAATCTTTGCGCATTTGGTCTAACTTCTGCTGAGATGTAACATCCTGCATTACAACCGTCAAGCCTTCAATATCACCACTACCACTTTCGTATGGCGCAAAATGAAGGCTAATATACTTCTCATCTAACTGCATCATCACGCTCTTTTGATACTGCAGGTCATCAGCAATAATTTTATCAAACGATAAATTTAACCCAAACTTAGGAAATATATAATCAAATCTATGGTCAATAGTACTCACCTCTAACATATCATACGATACAGAGTTAGCATGAATTAATACGCCTTGCCGATTAAAAGCCATCACGCCATCAGCAAGGTTCTCTAAAATCCTCTCTAATTTATTCTTCTCACTTGAGACATCCGCCATCGTCCGTCTTAACTCAAATGCCATAGAATTAAAGCTCTTTGTTAATTGGCCAATTTCATCAGTAGATGCATTCGGGATTTTCTGAAACGCTCCCTCTGCAAGTAGCTTTGCGCTTGTAGTTAGCGCCTTTATCGGCTGTGTTATCATGCGGGAAAACATAGCACTAAAAATTCCAGCAAGCGCTAGAGCCACCAGTGTGCCTAGTGCTAACGTGTTAATTATTGAATTGACGTTATCATATATTTCGCTAGTGCCTGATACAATATATATAATTGCCTGCAGGCTAGAGCCACTTGTGTTTTTAATCGGCAAGGCATGCTCTACTGTGTTTTGCAAATTAGTACCACCACTAATTAAGTACTGCCACTTAGTCGTAGTAGACAGCCCCGTTGATAGCGTCTCATTTACAACCCCAGCAAATCCATTCTGGTGAATAGTCGGTATATAATCACCACGCGCAAACTGTTTACCAAGCGCAATCTGCACATACCCTTCGCCGTCCAATAGCAATAGGTAATCCTTTGATATAATCTCCAGATTTTCCCCTGCTCCACACCGTACATGAGACTTTCGCCTCATACGGCGTTCCAACTAACTTAATACTACTTAATAATAATTGAATTTCCTACTTCTACCCTTAAAGAATTAACTTTTTTATGTTGTTTGTTGTCTAATGATAACAATTTTAAATATTTCTCTATTGTATCATCTTTTGTGGCGTGTATTAGCTTATGAATATCCCTTTTTAACCATATTAGATTTTTATTTTTTATGTTTACTCTTTTAGTCACACCAGAACCATTGATTATTCAATTATTATAGTTTATTGCTTTGTATTAAATTAGTCTTGGGTCTTTCCCTCCACTACTTATTATCATAGCTTCATTCAATAAACGTCACTTTATCGCTTTTCGGTACTCTAACCCTACTCTCACCAAGATTAAATCTATTTCATTGTTTATCGCAATTTATAAGATAATACTTCATAGGTAGTAAACCCTCCGTATTCTTGGCTTTCCACGTTCCAATAATTCTATCTTTACATATATCCTTAGGTTGTTTCTTTAAGCCTGTTAGCTTGATACTGCCTTTAACAGTATAAGGTTTTTCATAACATCCAATCTTACTAAACCTCACTAACCCTACTTTTGTAGTCCTATACATTTCTATATAGTCATTTTTTAGACCCTTACACTCGAAACTTCGTCGGGCAAATTCCTTGCCATTCTAACCATAGATATTTTATAGACCTCCGACCTATCACGTGCTTGACCATCTCTGGTTCACTTTTCCGTTACTAAACTTTATAGTACTAGGGCACGCTCTTAGCCGACTTCACCGAGCTTATAACCTTTTATTGTTTACTCAATAAAACGCTATTCGGAGTATTAAGGGTAGCATTTCAGGGCGTTACTCCATCATTCTACTACTCAAATTATCAGTTATCTAGTTGTTTTAACGACTTAACCAAACTGCAATCTTTTCAATTACAAACGTGTCGCACAAATATAAATATCCATCTCTTCATTAACATTAATAAGGTTTTTTAGTACATTAATCATATTATCTCTATCCTCTTCAAAGTTCAAATTACTCTCAATCCACAAAATATCTCGGATTGAAGTAGCCATCGCTTCAACAGAGCTTCTTACCCGCGAAAAATATTGTTCTTCTATTCTAATAATAATAAAGCTACCACTAGCAATCATTATAACTAAGACTATGCTCAGATAAATGCCGATAATTTTCCACTGAATACTGACTTTCATCTACTGCTATCCCCTAAAGTAGTATCCTACACCGCGTTTTGTTAATACATATGATGCCTTTGCTGGTTCGTCTTCTATCTTTTCCCTTAATCTTCTTACTGTTACGTCCACTGTTCTAACATCTCCGTAGTATTCAAAACCCCAAACCTTCTCTAATAAAGTCTCTCTTGAAAATACCTTACCTTTTTGTGTCGCCAAAAACTTCAGCAGCTCAAATTCCCTTAACGTTAGCTCAATTACCTTACCCTGCTTTTGCACCTCGTACTTTTCTAAATTAATATGCAGCCCACCTTCTACTAACGTGTTTTCATTAACCACAACATCAGCAGTAGCCTCACCTACACTACGACGCAAACTAGCTTTAACTCTGGCGATTAATTCTCTCATTCCAAATGGTTTAGTAATATAGTCATCTGCCCCAAGCTCTAGTCCTACCACCTTATCAATTTCTTCCGCTTTAGCAGTTAGCATAATAATTGGCATATTCTTCGTCTTCCTAACCCTCTTACATACCTGCAAACCATCCATCTTCGGCATCATTATATCTAATAGGATTATATCCGGGTCTAAATTGTCAATTAACTCTAGCCCTGCGACACCGTCATATGCAGCATGTACTTCATAGCCTTCCTTTTCTAAATTATATTTTATTATATCTGAAATAGCTTTTTCATCTTCTACTACAACTACTTTTGCCATTTTTATCACCATCCTTAGTTTTATTATTGTACACTATCAACCTATTTATGCATTAGTCATTATCAGTGCTATTTACCTGATATATTTGTACATAAGGTATTTCTAAGATAGCATTAATAGTGTCTCCGTCTCTTATAATAGTATCTTCATCTATAGTTGGATTGGCATTTAATAACCTAGTATAAGTCGTTCCCAGTTTTATAGCAATTCCTAGCAGCGTATCAGAGTCTTCTACTGTATATACTGTATTTTCTATCGTTGTTGTAGTTGCCAAACTTACTAGCTCCTCAAATGGAATTAGCGCGTCCTTTGTTGTATAAATTGGCTTAAGCGTAATATCATTTACAAAATCAACCTCACCATTATAATTTCCATAATAACGCGATGTTAGCCTTTCAAGTAACGTATCTAACGTATTACTATTAGCAATAATTCCTACATACTCATCGTCAATATATAACTCTAAAAACTCAAACTCAAACTGCATATTATTTCTTATATAAGTTACTAAATAATTTTCAGTAATTTTATTACTACGAAACATCTTAGCTCGTTTAACTTCAATATCACCTAGCAATCTAGCATTAGTATCATATATTTGTCCCATCTGTGCAATAGCTACTGCTTTACTATCTTCAATTAAGTCTCGACTCTCGATAACACCTACTTCTTGCCCATTAATTGTAACCTTATATCCTGATGGAAAAGCTAAAAATACTAATCCGCTAACAATGGCTAACACAATGATTAACCTAAGTAATAATTCCTTTCTACGTTCTAATTTCATCTGTTTACTTCTTATATAAAACACTTTTCTACTACGCATTGTAATCCCCCTCTTTCTTTATAACATAGTATCTCTTATATCAAAAAAAAAACTACATCTTTTATAGATGTAGTAATTGGTAGTAATTTAATCGTTCGTTCCAGTTTGCCAGTTAATTCCCCAGTTGAAAGCCTCGTCTAAAAATGTGTGCCCTTCATAAAACTGCACTATGTTTTCTACAGAAAAAGTAGTATCATCAATATTTTCAAATAGTAGCAGTCCACACATGTTTTTAGTACAATCATAGCCGTCTAATTTAACTATAATATCTTCAGCTTGTGGATAACTTATAGTAATATCAGTATTTTGCCAACTAAGAACGTCGGAGTAAATAAAAGTATACACTAATATTCTTCTTATCTCGCTTATCTTATCCCCGTTAATTCTTAACGTTTCTCTCGTTAAGTTTTCTCCTATTTGCTCATCTAAGTATAACTGCACATATGGCGGCTCGTCATAGGAGCCAAAGCCATTACCTAGCGCCTGTACTGCTGCTCTATCTCCGTTTTTTAATTCAAATAAACACCCTAAGTCTAAGTCTGCTGCTGATGATGGCACAGCAGTTGGACTGAAGAATTTTGCTATAAAGCCTTTTTTTTGAGGAGTTTTAAAGTTGATACTTATTTCTCCTAAGTTAGAATTTGACGTAACTAAATTTATTTTGTGTCCCTTTTCTAAACTAATTGCCATTTAAAACTCTCCTTTCTTTTCTTTAGGCACTAGTGCCTTTTTTTACCATATCGAAATATAGAGCATGAAATATATAGTATAGTTAATTATAGCATATTTTTACTTTATAATAAATAGATTATAGTAAATTATTTACAGCGGATATTTTATACCATTTCATAGCTTTAGAGTATTCTCCTAGGCGCTCGTAATACGCTCCTAATGCATATTGTGCGTCGCAATGGCCTTGTTTTGCCGCCCTTTCATACCAATCAATTGCTATATCACTCATTTCTACATTATCACAATAATAACATCCCAACTTATATTGAGCTTGTGCATAACCTTGATTCGCTGCCTTTTCATACCAAACAATTGCCACATCATAATCTTTTTCTACTCCATCACCGCAGTAATAGCAGTCGCCTAAATGAAACTGCGCTTGTGCTAAACCTTGATTTGCTGCTCTCTCAAACCACATTATAGCTATAGTTAAATCAGCTTCCACCCCTTTACCAAGCTGATAACAAACCCCTAAATTGTACTGCGCTCCGGCTTGTCCGTGGTGTGCTGCTTCTATATACCATCTAATAGCTTCCTTATCATCCCTATAAACCCCAATGCCTTCGCTATAACAATACCCCAAATGGTTTTGCGCCACATCATAGCCTAACCAAGCTGCTTTAGTGCACCATTCTATAGCAATCTCATTACTTTTATTAACACCCCTGCCATTATAATAGCATTTGACTAACTTAAACTGGGCAAGCACAAAATCTTGCAAAGCAGCAGCTTTATACCATTTAAAAGCTTCTTCGTTATCAATGTTAACTCCTATTCCATTTTCATAACACTCACCTAATTTGTATTGAGCAATAGCAAGACCATTTATAGCAGCTTCTATATAAAATGGTATAGCTTTTTGATTATCTTCTTGCATAGCGTTTATGTAGTGGCATCCTATTATATATTGCTCTTTTGCATACTCATCTAGTTCTAATTCTACTTCAGTCATACTGCATCCCTCCCTGATAAGTTGACTATAGTTTAATTATATGTAAATAATACCGTGGTATATTCAAAAAAAACTACTTCAACATAGAGGTAGTTTTATCTAAATTAGGCAAGAATACTCCCACCTCTTTAGGTGGTGAGATGAATTGCCATTCTTTCTTC
>MDSQ01000037.1_pt1 | contig 29431 bp, 21 predicted proteins | sample 1008251 | NCBI WGS metagenome assembly MDSQ01 (sample SAMN05526597, study PRJNA338239) | gut metagenome | isolation source: Hindgut content | host: Naso unicornis | place: Saudi Arabia: Red Sea | collected 2016-05
AGCGCTAGTTTTAAGTACAATATAGGTTGTAGCTTCTTTAGCCCCCCTATCATACATACCCGTATAGTTTACAATTCGCTCCAACATTTCCTCGGCCAACTGCTGCCCTGTAACATCATAATCGTTAGGGAAATAAAATACTTCCGCGCCATGTGCAGATGAATATTCGGAAGCATTATTATGAATACTAATAAATAAATCTGCTTCAATTTCGTTAGCTAAAGCAGTTCTTTCATTTAAAGTAGAATATACATCATCTTCACGAGTCATATAAACTTTAATATCTGACTCAGCTTCTAGTAAACGTTTAATTTCTAAAGTTTGTGTCATGTTAACGTCTTTTTCCATAAGCCCTGCATCGTTAATAGCACCGCTATCAATTCCTCCATGACCGGAGTCTAACATAACTATTTTATCATACTTTTCTTGTGGACGTAACAATGTAATTTTTACGTTATTATCTATTGTTGTCATATCATAAGTATAAATTGTGTTTTCTGTTATAATAAATTTAGTTGTGCCATTAGTTGTAACTGTTTCTATGCTAGATACGGCATCATCATCCGAAATAGTTTTCATAGTTGATGGATATAAATGCGAATAATCCCCTCCTAAATCGATTGTAATCATTTTTTCGCGGTAATCATCTATAACGGTAATTTTTGAAGTGTTAATTTCACCTGCTAAATTAAAAGTTAAGCTGTTAGACCAGTTATCATAAGATAAGTTAGCTGAAGAACTTAAAAATAACTGACTTTCATATGTAGTAGTATCAATAATAGACGGTGTAGTTAGATTTGCATACGAGTATGCGCTGTCCTTGTCATAAGTAGTGTTATTAATGTAATTCATATAAGCGTTATTGCTATAAGCGCTATTATCGATTGAAGAAGCGGTGGCTACTGTGTATAAGGAGTTGGTTGAAATGCTAACACTACGCTCAACGTTATTCCACGCAACATCACAGTTCATCTGTTCTGCAATAAATCTTACAGGTACCATAACTTTATTATTAATCATAGTTAACGGCATCCCAAGAGCAACTTCATTACCGTTTACTAAAGCAGTGTAGCTACCATATTGTAGAACTACAGATATGCCTTTGTAGTAAATGTAGGCTTTCTGTTCTTCATAGTTCCATGAAACAGTGGCACCTAGTGGCTCAAAAACCTCTCTTATAGGCACAAGCACCGTATCATCTAGTTGTACGGCTGGCGTTAATGGTAGTAGAATATGTTTATTATCAACATAAATGCTAATTTGTTCAGATGAATATTGTCCGGCGTATGCAGTAGCGAAAACAGCACTAGGATTTAAACTACTAGCTACCATAGATGCAATTAATAGTCCCCTCATGTGTTTCTTAATCATTATTACTCCCCCTTTAGGTTTTATATTAAATGCTTTTTAATTCATTATAACAGACTATTACGTTTATTGCATTAATGATATTAAATTTTAATTTAACTGTAACATTACACAACAAAAAGACAACGACTAATCGCTGCCTTTTTGCTATTTATAAGTCTAATTAATCCACAGTTCTAACTAATCTTACAGAGTTAAGAATGTTATCTCCACCTTCGCCTTCTGCTTCGCTCTCAAGATGTTTTTGAGAAAATCTTACGCCACCAGCACCATGACTATCGTTACCTGCGTTGTCTACAGCGTAACCAAATGCTACGTACCAAGCGAAATATTCAGTTGGGTCTTGAGGGCTAAAGTAAGCTGAAGTACTGGTCCAGTAGTAGTAAAACTCGTTTTCTTCAAGTTCAGTAGTAGTAAAGTATGCAGGGTCAATAGCAGGGTAATAACCGCTGTAATCTACAACCGTTTGCAATTCTTTAACATCAGGTAAGCGCCAATCATCATAGCCAGCGAATTCATAAGCTTCAGCTATTTTAAGTGCATCTTCCCAATCTACAGCTTCGCCAATGTCATCAGCCATCCACATAAGACCAGTAGATAAGTCGGTGATAGTGCCATCGCCATTGTCAACTAAATCGTTAGCAGCATATTCATCGCCACGAACAGCGCGTACGTTTTTGCCCATTGCTGGAGCTGATTCTGCTATATAAGCTTTGATATGTCCAGTCGCATGGTTTACACCAAATGCAACGCCTGACCTAGCACCTTCAGCTTCAACTAAGTAATAATTGCTAGACCAAAACTGACCTTCGTCTTTAGAAATGCTACTTTCACCTGTACCTTCTGGTGGAGGAGGAGTATCGCCATCTACCGGAGGAAGAGCTTCGCCATCTACTGGAGGTCTAGCTTCGCCATCTGCTGGAGGTCTAGCTTCACCATCTACTGGAGGAAGAGCTTCGCCATCTGCTGGAGGAAGAGCTTCGCCATCTACTGGAGGTCTAGCTTCGCCATCTAACGGAGGAGGAGTTTCGCCATCTTCGCTATCAATAGGAGCTATACCTTGTGGTGCACCACCTTGTGGACCGCCGTTTTGTGGACCACCATTTTGTGGACCGCTATTTTGTGGACCACTACTTGTGCTAGAATCAGGCATAATAAAAAAGCTTACGTCTATGTAAGGCCATCCTACAGAAAAGTCGCTAATAGAAAATAGCTCATCAGCAGTAGGAAGTCGCCAATCATCATATCCCGCAAGTTCTAGGCTTTCGCAATACTCCATAGCTTGTGACCAAGTCATTTTGCTATCAATAGGAATTTCTTGCCACATTAAACCAGTGTTGTTATCAGTGATAGTTCCATCACCATTATTCGTAAACGAGAATTCAAGGCTATCATAGTCAGCATCTTGACCGTAGTAAGCATCGTAAGAATCCGTAGTTTCTATTATATTACCATCCTTATCAGTGGATGTTGTTTGACCAGTTGTTACAACTTTAGAGTTACCAGTGTATTCGCTAGCAAACAATGTAGGTGTTGCCATTAAAGAAGTAGCTAGTGCTATTGCCATAAATTTTTTCATATTAATCTTCCTTTCAGAAATTTATTTGTAAGGCAATACTACTAGCTTTACCTAAAGTGTACCTAAAGCGGATTATAAATTAATAGGCAGAGTAGTAAAAAAATATAAAATTAATTAAACTACTCTTTATAACATCTTTAACTCATTAAAACTCACTTAAGGTTACTGAAATTTAATAGAAGCTAACTAAAGTTTAAGAAAATCTGCTTCTGTTAAAATTGCAATTCCTAACTCAATAGCTTTTTGATTTTTGCTAGATGCTGATTCTCTATCATTGTTAATGAGGAAGTCAGTTTTTTTGCTAACTGCGCTAGCAACTTTACCACCACGATTTTCTATTTCTTCTTGAAGCTCTTTTCTATTTGAAAATTTCATTAAATCGCCAGTAATAACAAAAGTTTTTCCGTTAAGGCTAGAATTATCATCAAGTTGAGGTGGCTCTTCAAATTCAATTTGGGTTAGTAAGCTTTCTATTAAATCTTTATTTTCAGCAGTATTAAAGTAATTAAAGATTTCAGTAGCCGTAGTTGGACCAATGCCGCTAATTTGTTGCAGTTGCTCTTGTGTAGCAGATTGCAATTTGCTTAGGTTATAGCCAAAGTGTCTGCACAATAGTTTAGAAGTAGAAACGCCAACTTGAGGTATTCCTAAGGCATATACAAACTGGTGCAAGTGGACTTTGCGCGAATTATTAATAGCATCCACTAATTTTGTATAAGACTTTTCACCAAACCCATCTAGTTCAAGAATTTGTTGTTTATAATTAGCTACTTGATATAATGAGCTTAAGTCAGTTAACATATTTTGTAGCTTTAACAAAGTTGCTTCTGAAAGGCCACTAATATTCATAGCATTACGACTAACAAAGTGAACAAATGACTTAAGTTGCTGAGCGCTGCATAAAACGTTTGTGCAATATAAGTGCTTAGTAGATTTTAGCGTTTCAATAGCAGTAGCAGCACCGCATACCCCACAAGTTGAAGGGATTTCAACAGGGCCTGAGCATGTTAGATTATCAGCAATTTGCGGGATAACCATATTAGCTTTATACACCGTTACAGTGTCGCCTACGCCTAATTGCAGTTGTTCAATGATGCTAATATTGTGAACGCTAGCACGCTCAATACTAGTACCTTCTAAGTCAATTGGCTCAAATACAGCAACAGGGTTGATTAAGCCAGTTCGAGATGTATTCCACTGAATTTCTTTAATGGTAGTTTCTTTTAATTCATCTTTCCACTTAAAAGCAATTGAATCTTTAGGGAATTTAGATGTAGAGCCTAAGCTTGCACCATACTCAATATCATCATAAGTTAAAACTAAACCATCTGAAGCAAATTTTTGAGAAGAAACACTATCCATAAACATATCAACAGCAATGCTAACGTCTTGTGAGTCAACACTCATATACTCAACTACATCAAAACCTTGCTCACTAAGCCAATCTAATTGCTCACTTTTAAGCTTACCTATAGGTTCCAAAATAGAAAATGCCATAAACTTTACATTCCGACTAGCCGCTATTTCTGAGTTTAGTTGACGCACAGTTCCGCTACATAAATTGCGAGGGTTTTTATATTTCTCGTCTAACTTTTCATTAATTTTATCAAACTCAGCAAACTCGATAACAGCTTCACCGCGAACAACAAGCTTATCTTTAAAAGCAATTTTAAGAGGAACGTTACTAAATACTTTAAAGTTGTGAGTGACATCTTCACCAACGCTACCATTACCTCTAGTGATAGCTTGCAAAAGAACTCCATTTTCGTACGTGCAAACAATAGTAAGCCCGTCCAGTTTCCAAGACAAAATACCGACCTTATCTGCTAAAAAGCTTTCAAGTTTATCTATTTCCTTAGTTTTATCAAGAGATAGCATAGGAGAAGAGTGGTTAACCTTCTGTAACCTAGAGCACACCTCAAAGCCGACTTTACTAGTGACACTGCCAGATAACACAACTCCAAGCTCCTCCTCGAGCTGCTGTAACTGCCCATATAGCTTGTCATATTCTAGATTTGACATCACCTCGTTATTTTCGTGTTCATACATATAGTTAGCATGTCCTAATATTTCTACTAACTGCTTCATTCGTTTTAATTTATCCAAAATTAACACCTCCACCCAACATATTACAATAGATAGAGAGGAATTAATAGCTCTTTTAAAAGAATTTTGAAAAAATTTTCCAATTTCTCTTGACATGGGCATAAAACTACGGTACAATAAAGACAGTTAAACAAAACATTTTTGGTGGCGATGCGATTTTGGGAAACACCCGTTCCCATACCGAACACGTAGGTTAAGCTAAAGTCGGCTGATGGTACTTGTCTGGAGACGGACTGGGAGAGTAAGTGGCTGCCAAAATGAATGGCGCGGGGTGGAGCAGTTGGTAGCTCGTCGGGCTCATAATCCGAAGGTCGTAGGTTCGAATCCTGCCTCCGCAATTTTTAGAAAGCTATATGTTGATATAGCTTTTTTTATTTTCAAATTAATAAAAAAGGGGTATCGCTTAGTGCGATGCCCCTTTTGTTTATTCTCATATAATAAATAGTTATACCTATAGCGATAATATTATTCTCGTGTAATAAATAGTTATACCTATAGCAATAATGTTATTCGCCTGCAATAGATAGTTGCGAAATTAAAACGCTAGGGCTACCCATAGCAGCGCGGAATGTTAAATCATTCCCTACAGCAATAATGTTATTAAGCATTTCATAGAAATTACCGGCTACTGTGATTTGATGAACATTTTTAGTCAGCTTACCATTCTCTATTAAAATGCCTCTAGCAGCAAGTGAAAAGTCGCCTGTAACATCGTTAGCACCAGAGTGAAGCCCTGCTAAGTCAGTAATTAATATACCGTTATCTGCTTTTGTTATTAGCTCGTCAAACTCCATATCCCCTTTGTCAACATATAAATTAGTTGTATCAATTTTAATAGGAGCTTTAACACCAGCTTTACTAGCATTACCAGTAGTTTGAACACCATCTTTAGCTGCTGTTTTTAGGTTGTATAAAAACCCTTTGAATATGCCATTTTCAACTATATGTTTTTTATAAGTCGCAACTCCTTCATCATCAAACACTTTGCTTGCTGGACTACTTTCTAGATGAGGATTATCCATGATATTTACACATGTGCTAGCAATTTGTTTTTCTATACTATTAATTAGTTTAGATTTACCCTCTTGCTTTTTATCAGCAAAAAAGCCAGCACGCATACATGATAGAAACTGAGCCATAGTAAGATTTTCAAGCACTACAGTATATTTTCCAGTTGGAATAGAAACACAGTTAAGCTTGCGCCTAGTGTTTGCAATTGCACAGTTAACAATTTGTTGCATATCTAGTTTGTTAAACGCAGTATTAATTTTGTAATCAAAACCGTTAACTAACTCATCACCGTTAGGAATTATAGGCATAGTATAAGCCATAAACTTAGTATTACAATGAGTTAGGTTAAGACCATGAGAATTACTAATATTAACTTTAACAGTTTCCGCTTCAAAATAGGAATTGACCATTTTTAAATCATCCATTGAATCGGCAACCATTTTATCAAGACCCATAACTATATCAATAACTTCATCAGAGCCTAAAGTGTCAATAGTATTATCATACTGGTTTAGTTGTGCATAAGTTGTTCCACCACAATATATAAATTCTTTATCATCATTTTCAACTAAAATAGCACTTTCTTTCGCGTCAGCAATTAACTGCAAAATAGAGTCCTCATCATACTTTTGAGTATATGAATAACCAATTTTACCATTATATAGCCCTCTAAAAGCCATAGTATTACTACCGCTGATTTCATGTTGTTCAATTTCACCATGTGAAGTTTCCACATTAGTAGTTGTATTTTCAACTTGGTATAATTCACAAGCTTCAAATCCTGCTTCTTTTGCTTTTTTAAATACTAACTCCATCATATGCCTCCTATCGTCCACCAACTGTAATTTCGCTAACACGAATAAGTGGCTGACCAACATTAGTAGGGACTAGACCACTCGCAGAGCCACACATACCTTGAGCTTGTTCTAAATTTGTACCAACCATATCAATATTCATAAGAACTTCAGGTCCTGTACCAATTAGACTAGCACCTCTTACAGGATAATCAATTTTACCATTATTAATAATATAGCCTTCAACAACAGCAAAATTAAATTCACCTGTGACAGCATTGACCGACCCTCCGCCCATTTTTTTAGCATATAAGCCGTATTTTATAGATTTTATAATTTCGTCATTGTCATCGTTACCGTTAGCAATATAGGTATTAGTCATCCTAGAGGTAGGGGCATAACGGTATGATTCGCGTCTGCCGCTACCAGTGCTAGACATGTTCATACGACGACCATTAAACATGTCAATCATATAAGATTTTAGAATTCCGTTTTCAATAAGCACATTTTTTTGTCCACGGTTACCTTCATCATCAATATTTATAGAACCCCATGCATTAGCAATAGTCCCATCATCAATAGCAGTAACTTTTTCGTTAGCAATCTGTTGGCCTAGTTTGCCAGTAAATACTGACTTGCCGGGTGCAACTGAAGTGGCTTCAAGTGAGTGGCCACAAGCTTCATGAAATATTACTCCGCCAAATCCATTTTCAATAGCAACAGGCATTCGGCCAGCCGGACAGTATTGCGCATTAAGCATAGTTACAGCAGTTTTTGCAGCTTCTTGACCTAACTTGTATAAATCTAACCCTTCAACAAATTCAAATCCCGCTAAAGCGCCAGGAGCTATAAATCCAGTTTGTTTATCTTCGCCTTTAGATGCTACTGCTTCAACCGCAACGCGAGTTCTAACTCGTCTATCATGTGTTAGCAGACCAGTTGAGTTAGCAATTTGCACTTTTTGGTCCACTTCCATTAACCTTACATCCACTTGGGTAATTTCTGGGCTATATTCAGTAGCGCCTCTATGAGCTTCTTTTAGCTTAGAGATTTTATAGCTAGATTGTACGCTGTTTGGCACTTGCACTACTGTATGAGCGTTTTCAAATGGGTTTTCAATTAAGTTTAAATTAATATGTTCTGTATCAGAAATTTTCCCTAAAGCCGTCGCTATCTTTTTAGTGGTGGCAAGAAGACTTTCTAGACTGTCGTCACTAGTGTAACCATACATACTTTTTAACCCTTTACAAATACGAATCCCAATACCATAGTCTTGACCACCGTTAACGGTTTCCACTTTACCAGAAGTTAAGACAATTGTTTTACGAATGGTATCTTCCACAAACACTTCAGCAAAATCTCCACCAGTGCTTAAAGCTAGTTTGAGCACATTTTTTATCTTATCTGTAGATAACATAAGAGCCTCCTTAAAATAAATTTGTTTCAGCTTCATTTTACTACGCCAACATTTAAATATCAACCATCTACACAAAATTAGTACTCAACAACTTTTTTTTACAGCTTATACAGCTAAAGTTACATTTTTATTACAAAAAGTATTGAATTTATAAGAAAAATGAGATATAATCATCATTATACTAAAGTAATGGTAGGGGGGAAAATATGAACAACCTAGAAGAAATAACTAACATAACAAAAAAATTTGTCGAACTAATCGAGGAACTTTATAATAAACAAGAAATAACTGAGGAAATATATGAAGAATTAGTAAAAAATAAAAGAAAATTTTTACAAGATGAATTAGTCTAATTGGGCTAATTCTTTTTTTTGGTACTACAGGACAAGCATTTTTTTATACCTTTGTGCATAAACTAACTGTAAGTTAGGTAATAGGTGAAATTTATGCTTTTATTTTTATTTGTATTTTGAAACCACGTGCCTATAGCCCCACACCCCGGAGGCTTTCGGCTGCTTCAGCACCAATTATTATCTAAAGGGCAACTTATGCTTTTATTTTTATAAGGAGGAATTAGTTATGACACGGGAGTTAGGTAAGTTTTATTTTAATGAAGAGTATATTGATGAGTACTATAACAAAAGAGCTGAATATAATAAACTAAATAAAGAAGTAAGCGATGCATCCAAGGAAATAAAAGACAGAATGCATAAATGTGGTATGATTTACGCTTCAACAGACAATTATAATATTATCCTTCAACAAATTCATGAAGTGAGTCCAGAGTTTATAGAGATACTAAAACAGAATAATTTGGATTATTTAATTAAAGAATCTTGTACTATGGCTGATTATAAGGCAGCTTGTCTTTTATTAGGCATAAATCCCGAATTATATAGTCAAATACGTCAACATAACTTAAAAGTAAATAAAAAATAGGACAATATTTTATAAATTAGGGCAACATGTACAAAGACTAGTTGGATAAATAGTATAAATATACACGATTGACAAAAACAAATGTATTAGTTATAATTAAGGGATATATAATTAACAAAAAGGAGCGATATTATGGTGAACGAAATTATTGTAGAATTGCAACGAAAAGGACGATTTATACCAAAGTATATTGTGTCTACACCTTCAGTGTGGCAGTCAAGGTTATACGTAGCTAATCAGTTAGATGAAAGTACAGATAAAGAGCGCAAGTATGCTCTATTAGAAGATATTTATAAAGAAAAAACATTTAGATATAATAAAGATATACATGGTGCATATGAAACTTATATTGAAGAAAAAGTTAAATTTTTATTATGTTTAGCAAAACTAAGTATAGAGGTTGGTAAACCGCCTGAAAATAGTATTCCTTATATAGAAGAAGCTTTAGTTATGTTAGACGGAGCTGAGAGTGTGCATCCTTACATTAACCCAAAAGAGGTATCATCATTGCAAAAGGAAATATATAGTATGATTAAATAAGTAAGCCGTTTAGTTCTCACTAGACGGCTGTTTGTATATGCATAATCATATGTTAACACGCATAAACTTCAATGAGGTGAATGTCATGTTAATAAGAGATAAATCGTTTTATAGAATGTTATTTACTATAGCTATCCCTATAACGCTTCAAAATTTAATTAATGTTGCGGTAACTATTGTAGATACACTGATGCTAGGTCGGTTAGGTGAGGTAGAGCTATCAGCTTCGGCGCTTAGTAACCAATTATTTTTTATATACATTGTAGTTAATTTTGGGTTAAGCGGAGGGGCAAATATTTTAATAGCACAGTACTGGGGTAAAGGTGATGTTAATTCTATACATAAGATTGTGGGGTTAATGCTTAAAGTTTGCACAGCTATAGCTTTTGTATTTACAGCTATTGCTATGTTTTTTCCGCGCGCATTTTTAAGTATATTTACTGCTGATATAGCAGTTATTGATGCTGGAGAAATATATTTGCGAATTATGGGATTAGGTTATTTCTTTGCCGGAGCTATGCTGTGTTTAGTTACTACGTTTCGGTCGGTTAAAACGGTTAATATAGCTATGTGGATTTATTTAGTATCATTTGTGGTAAATATAGCGTTAAATTGGTTACTTATTTTTGGAAACTTAGGCTTCCCTGCATTAGGTATAGTGGGGGCAGCTATCGCCACTGTTGTATCTCGCATAGTAAGTTTTATAATTATTATAGTATATGCTTTAAAGTTTGATACTAAATTAAAGATAAATAAACATATTTTTGCATGTACAGATGCAATGTTAACAAAAGATTTTATAAAAACTTGTACGCCTGTTACTGTAAATGAATTAATTTGGACAATAGGTACTAGCATGGTGGCTGTAATTGTTGGGCGGTTAGGAACTGAGGTTGTTGCGGCAAACAGTATAAGTTCGGTGGTTAATCAGTTTGTAACAGTGTTTATATATGGTTTATCTGGTTCGGCTTCTGTTATTATAGGCAATAGCATTGGTGAGCAAGATTATGATAGGACTAAAAGGTCTACAGTAACGTTATTTGTATGTGTAGCTTCAACTGCTGTTATTGCTAGTGTATGCACTTATTTAATGCGTCCGTTTGTTGTAAGTATGTATAATGTAAGTGAGTTAACTAAGTCTATTGCTATGGATATAATGACTGTTAACGCAGTAATGTTAGTGTTCCAGACTATGGCAAATGTAGTTCATGTAGGGATGTTAAGAGCGGGTGGAGATGCTAAGTTTGTGTTAGTAAATGATGTAATATTTATGTGGCTTATAACAATTCCACTAGGTTTTGTAAGTGCATTCGTATGGGGACTGCCTATTGTTGCAGTGTTTTATATTATTAGAATGGATGAGGTTTTAAAGGTGAGCACAGCTACATATAGATTGTTTAGTTGGAAGTGGATTAATAATTTAACTAGGTGAAAAACCGTTTAGTGCTTTAGTGCGCTAAACGGTTTTTTTGTGCAACAAATTGGTAAAACTATATATAGAATAGGAGGAATGGAATGGATATTTTAGTGGGACAACAAGGTAGTGGTAAAACTATTATGTGTTATAGAAAAATAAGAAAAACTTTAAATGAAAATCCGTATCAAAAGGTGATAATGTTAGTTCCTGAGCAGTTTAGTTTAGAGACTCAAAAGGAGCTTGCAACATTACTTGCCCCAGGACTGTTTCTGGTGGATGTTATAAGTTTTAGTACGTTAGTTAACCGTGCTATAGGTGATGATGTGACTATACTTGATGATTTAGAAAAGGTAATGATATTAAAAAGGGTGATTATTAAGCATAAGGCGAAGTTAGGTTATTATAGTGATGATACAGATGGATTTTTAGAGCAACTTAATATTTTGTTAAATACATGTGAAAAGTTTGGCATTGATACGTTAAGGAGTGATACAAACTCTATATTAAAAAGTAAGTTAGATGATATACAAAATATTTTTAAATGGTTTTATGAGTTTATTGAATCTAAATTTTATACTGGCCAAGGTAGTTTGGAGGTGCTTAGAGATACTTTGCAGTATACTAAGTATTATGAAGATACAGTAATTTTAGTAGATGGTTTTTATAGTTTTACTAAAAATCAACTCGAGGTATTGATGGAGTTATATAAGCAGTCGAAGCAGATGTTAATTACTCTACCTATGGATAGGCTTTATTGTGATGACGAACCTATTAGAGCTAGTAGTATATTTTATCAGAGTATATTAACGTTACGTAATATTAGAAAAAATGTTGATGACGCAGAAGTTTATTTGTGTAATAAATATGGAGAATTTAAGCATCGTGACTTTGAGTATTTAACGGAGAATTATTTTAAAACAGCTAAAATTAATTGTGCTAAAGTAAGCGATGTAGTTTCGTTGTATTGTTATAGAAATATATCTTTAGAGGTTGAAGAAGTTGCAAAGCAGATTAAGTCTCTAGTGCGAGATAATGGGTATAGATATAATGACATAAGCGTTTTAACTGGTGATGTTGAGGCGTATAAAATTTATATTGACACTACATTTACGGAATATGGTATTCCACATTTTCTAGATATAAATCGCAGCATTTATACTAATGCATTAGTAAGTATGATTATAAGTTTATTAGATGTTATTACTACATCATGGAGCTATAAATCTATGATGGCACTACTTAAAAGTGATATGTTGCCAATTAAAAGAGCAGATGTGGATTATTTGGAAAATTATATTTTAGCACAAGGGATTAATAGGAAAAATAAGTGGCAAGATAGTTGGCAGTACGGCGATAGTAGTTGGGATTTTGAAAGGCTCAACAATTTGCGATTAGAGATTTCTTCTATGTTAAGCGAATTAGAAACTAATTTTAACGCTAATAAAAATAAAAATGGAAGACTTAATATTTTAGATGCAACTACGGTATTGTATAGATTTTTGGAGCAGTTAAATGTGTATGATAAAGTTCAGGACATAGTGGAATATCATAGGAGACATAATAATCTTAGTTTGGAGCTTGAGAATTCGCAGATTTGGGAACAGGTTATGATGGTTTTAGAACGTTTAGTAGATATATTAGGCGCTGAAGAAGTGTCGATTAAATCGTATAAAAGCCTTTTAAGTACTAGTTTAAATTATGAAAAGATGAAAATAATTCCTGCATCTCAAGACCAGGTTTTAATTGGAGATATTCAGCGTACTAGGCTACCTAGGCAAAAAGCAGTATTTATTTTAGGTGTTAATGAGGGCGTAATTCCAGCTACAGATAATAATAAAGGGTTGTTTTCTGATATGGATATGGCAACGTTGCAAGAAACTGCTGATGATAAGATTTATGAAGCGTTTGTACACAACAACTTGTATTATGGAGATTTAGAAATTTATACAGCGTTAAATAAACCATCTGAAAGGTTATTTGTAAGCACTGTTACTAGTGATGAGAAGGGAGCGATTAAGCGCCCATCAATAGTGTTTAATAGGTTAAAAAGGTTATTTACTATAAAAGATACGCCTAATAGAGATTTTGTAGATAATATATTTTCTAGCAATGCTACGCTTGGAGAAGTGGGGAGTTGTTTTAGACAGTTTGCTATGGCGGCTAATCCTAGTATGGATTTTAATTGGAGAGATGCGCTAAGTTGGTATATTGATAATCCGTTGTATAGCGAGCACGTTACTAGCTCGTTTAGGCGGTTGTTTGACAGCAACATTCAGCCTCAGTTAGATACAGCGATAAATTTGTATTCAGACAATATTGTAACTAATGTATCTCAGCTTGAGAAATATAGAAAGTGCCCATGTTCATATTTTATCCAATATGGATTGAAGGCTAGTGAGAGACAGTTGTTTAAGTGGAATAGTGCGGATATTGGGACTATATTTCATAGTGTGTTAGAGCGCTATCCTATAAAGTTGCGTGAAAATAATACTGATTGGTTAAATGTAGATGCTCAGAAAAAGCAAGAGATTGTAAGAGATGTTGTGGAGGAAAGTTTAAATAAGCATAATGTAAGAAATATTCAGGGAGCACAAATTAATCATATAGTAGATAAAATTGAAAAAATAAGTACACGCGCGATTGATGCTATTACGTATCAGCTAAAACAAGGAAAATTTGAGCCTAAAGCGTATGAGTATAAATTTGGTGAATATGGAATGCCACAAATTGAGGTGCAGTTGCCAGATGGACAGTCACTGGCGCTTAGAGGGACTATTGATAGGGTGGATGTATATGTAGCAGATAATAATGAGTATGTAAAGATTTTGGATTATAAATCAGGGAAGCAAGCGTTTGATTTAGTGGAGGTGTATTACGGATTACAGTTGCAGTTATTACTATATTTAGATGCATATTTAAAGCTTAATTCTAATAATAATGCTAAAACTCTTACTGAAGCAGGGGTATATTATTTTAAAATTGATGTGGCAGATGTTAAATATGCGCATGGGAAAAGCTTGGATGAATTGCAACAGGAGTTATATCGCTCATATAAGTTATCTGGTTTGACTTTAGATGATGTGGATGTAGCTAAGGCGATTGAAGTTGAGTTAGATGCAAATGTAATTCCAGTTAAGCAAAAGAAAGCTGGGGGGTTTGATAGTAATTCAGTAGTTGCAACTACACAGCAATTTCAGTCTCTTAGAAATCATATTTACAATTTGGTAAGCAAACTGGGGCAGGATATAGTGGATGGCAAAATCAATGCGAGACCGTATAAATTAAATAAAGCTACAGCTTGTGATTATTGTAACTATCATGGTATTTGTCAGTTTGATGAAAAGTTGGCTGGAAATGACTATGATGTGTTAGATTGTACAAATAGAAAAGAAATTTTAAACCAAGTAGTGGAGGAAGAGCAAAATGGCCTGGACTAAAGAACAGCAGTTAGCAATAGATATAAGAGATAAAAATATATTAGTTTCTGCCGCAGCAGGGTCTGGTAAAACTGCTGTGCTTAGTGAAAGAGTAGTTAGCAGAGTAATAGAGGAACACATTGATATAGATAGATTTTTAATAGTAACGTTTACAAATGCAGCAGCAGGTGAAATGAAAGAAAGAATTGCAACTAAACTTGCTGCTGCCGCTATTGACCACGATGAGCATTTAGAAAGGCAGCTTAGTTTATTATCCAAGGCATCAATTTCTACAATACATTCGTTTTGTTTTAAATTAATTAAAACGTATTTTACACAGCTTAATATAGAACCAAACATTAAAATTGGCAATGATGTAGAGTTAGAGCTGTTAAGAGAAGAGTTAGTAGAAGAAGTTTTAGAAGCAGCTTATGATAGCGAGAGAGAAAGCTTTAGAACTGTAGCTGAAACGTTTGGAACGGTTAGAGGATTACGACCTATAGCGAGTATAGTATTGGATTTATATAAATTTGCACAAAGTACCATTTATCCTAAGCAGTGGTTAGAACAAAAGGTTAGTTTATTAAAAAACGCTACACTAGGTAGTACGCATTGGGAAGCTACTATTTTAAAAGACGTTAAAGAAGAGCTTGAAGAGTTAGAGAACCTAGCTTTAATAGCAAGTGCTATTTGTAGCGAAGACGATGGACCAATGCATTATGCAGAGGCAATTCACAGCGATATACAGATTATTAGAAGTATAGATACTACAAATATAGATAATTTAGGTAAAAGTTTAGAAAAGATTAAATTTATGAAGCTTTCTACTAAAAGGCCTAAAGTAGATGCAACGTTAAAAGCACAGGCTAAAGCATTAAGAGATTTTATAAAAAAGCGGCTTACAACGATGAAAGATAAATATACAGATGATAAGATGATGGAGTATACAAGTAAGACTGGTGAGTTGTTAGCCGAAATAGTAATGTTAGTAAATGAGTTTGAAGTTAAATATTCGCAGTCTAAAAAGGAAAAGGGCGTGGTGGATTATAATGATTTAGAACATTTGGCACTTAAGTTATTGTTAGATGAAAATAACCAATATACAGATATTGCAAAAGAGTTGGCTAAATATTATAAAGAAGTTTATATTGATGAATACCAAGATATTAACAATGTGCAAGAAACTATATTAACAGCAGTAGCTAGCACTCAGTTTATGGTGGGGGATATGAAGCAGAGTATTTATAAATTTAGACTAGCTAACCCACAGATATTTTCGCATAAATATAATACTTTTAAGCCAGCGCCTTATGACAATGCGGATGTATATGTTGACTTATCTAAAAATTTCCGCAGCAGAGAAAATATAATTAACGTATGCAATGACATTTTTAATTTTTTAATGAGTGAAGAAGTGGGTGAATTAGAATATGATGAGAAAGCCGAATTAAAATTTGGCGCGCAGTATCCAGATTTTAATGATGACTGTAATCCCTTTTATAAGGAAGAAAGTGTTTCAAAATTGGATTATGCACAGCTGCATATAATAGATACTAATAGCGATGATGACATTGATAATAAATCAGCTGAGGCGAAAATGGTAGCTAAATTAATTAAAGATACATTAGATAGCAAGCGACCCATATTTGATAATGGTCACTATAGACCAGTGGAATGCCGTGATATAGTTATATTGTTGCGAGCAAAATCAGAAGCGTTGTTGTTTGAAGAGGAGCTAAGCAGGATTGGAATTAGTGCATATGCTGAAGTGGGTCTGGAGTTTTTTAAGGCTACAGAAGTGCAGTTAATGTATAATTTTCTAAAAATAATAGATAATCCAATGCAAGATATACCGTTTATAGCAGTGTTACGCTCCACGCTTGTAGGATTAAGTTTTGATGAATTAGCACAAATAAGACAAGTTGATTTAGAATGTAATTTTTATACGGCGTTTGTAAAATATTTACAGTTAAATAGTAATCCTAAGCTCGATAAATTTGCTAATTTATTAGAACAATTAAGAATTTTAAGCAGCACTGTAAGCGTACTTGAACTGGTGGCAAACTTATATTCTGTCACAGGCTACTATAGATATGTAGGCATGTTAACAGATGGAGCATACCGCCAAGCAAACTTAAGATTGCTTAAATTAGAAGCTCAAAAGTTTGAAGCAGGGTTATTTGCTTTTTTAAAATATTTAGAACAAGCTACTAGGCTAGAGCAAGCAAAGTTAGTAGGCGAGGATGATAATGTCGTAAAAATTATGAGCATTCATAAAAGCAAAGGATTAGAGTTTCCGATTGTATTTTTAAGTCAGGCAAATAAACAATTTAACACGACTGACTTAAGAGATGTAGTGTTAATGCATAATGAACTAGGCTTAGCAACTAAATATAAAGAAGGCTACATTAGTTATAACACTTTGCCATATTTAGCTTTAAGTAATGCTATAAAATCAGAAAACACTTCTGAAGAAATGCGGATTTTATATGTAGCATTAACGCGAGCTAAGGAGCAATTAATAGTTACTGGAACTATTAACGATGTACAAAAGTCTATTGATAAGCTTGCAGCATTTTCTGACTTACCTAAAGATGATAAAAAGTTAATAATAAAAGATATGAATAACTATTTATCGTGGATACTATTTAGTCTTATTAGTCATAAAGAATTTAGTGAACAAACAATGTTAGATTTATGTGTAGCCTATCATGGCAAAGCGAATTGGTTATTTAGAACATGGAAAAGTAGTGATTTCTATATGGATGATGAAGTAGAAACGATTACTCAAAAAGTAGATGAAGTATTATTGCAAAATACTAACGTACAATACGGAAATATGAAATCCGTTATATACGATAAGTTAAATTATGTATACCCATATGAAAGCGCAACTACATTGCCACATAAAATAGCAGTAACTAAATTAAAGGATAATATTTTAGCACAAATGAACGAACTGCGTGTTAGTGTAGATTCTATTGATGCGACTATGGTTACGCATGAGAGTCAGCTTCAGGTTAATATGAAAAATGTAAATAAAATTAATTATATTCCAAAATTTATTAGTGGGCAAGATAAGCTTAGTGGAGCTAGTCGAGGAACGCTTATTCATAGTGTGTTTGAGAAGTTGGATTATATAAATAATACAAATAAAGCTTCTATAAAAGCTCATTTAGAGCAGTTAGTAAGTAAAAATCAGTTGTCATCACAAGCGGTTGACATTATAAATTTAAATAAACTTGTGTCATTTGCAAATTCGCCAGTAATTAATGCGATGAGAAAGTCGCAAGTGTATTTTAAAGAGCAGCCATTTGTATATTTAAGAGAAGCAAGTATAATTAATAAAGATTGCGCCAATGAAAATATATTAATACAAGGGATGGTGGATGCGTGTTTTATTGATAATGGGAATATAGTATTAATCGACTATAAGAGTGATTATGTAGCGCCAGAAGTAGGAGTTGATGCATTGGTGGATAAATATAAAATTCAGTTAGATTTATATGCTGAGGCTTTGGAAAATATAATGGCAAAGCCGGTTATAAGTAAATGGTTATATCTTTATAGTGTGGACACTTGGGTAGAAATTAACTAACTGCTAGTTTTTAAGCGTAAAAAAAAGAGATAGCCCACAAACTATCTCTTTTTTTCATACAATATTAACCCATACAATATTCATCTATACTATCCGCAACAATCTTAGCGCCATTAACCGCCTTAACAACAGTTTTTGCACCGCTAACAACATCGCCTGAAGCGAATACACCTTCTCTAGTTGTATTACCACACTTATCAGTAACAATTAAACCATATTTAACTTGAAGACCTGTAGTGTGAGAGACGATATTGGATTTAGGAATTTGGCTAACCGCAATTATAACGTAGTCGTATTCAAGCAGTTGGTCACTACCTGCAATTGTTTCAAGCGATTGTGTGCCATCTGCTTCTTCAATATAGTGAGTAGACTGCACAATTAATCCATCATCAGTAATTTCTATAGGCATTTTATTAAGGTTAAATATAATGCCATCATCTTTAGCGCCTTTAATTTCATGTTTTGTAGCAGGCATTTCTTCCTCTTTTCGGCGGTACACAATTTCAACCTCATCAGCGCCGTATCTCTTAGCACACCTAGCCGCATCCATAGCAACATCACCTGCGCCAATTACACACACTCGGCCTGTTAAATTGTAAGTATGAGGAGCTTTTAGGTAATCTATAGCGTAAAGCGCATGGCCTAAAGACTCACCTTTTATGTTAAGAGGGCGTGGGTTCCAAACTCCAGTGCCGATAAAAACAGCGTCATAGCCATCGGAAAGAAGTTTATCTAACGTAATAATAGGTCCTACCATAGTATTGGTTCTAATGAACACTCCAAGGTCAGTAAGCATTTTTTCTAAGTTATTAAGTAATTCTGCTGGCAATCTAAAATTAGGAATGGCGTATTTTAAAGCGCCCCCAATTTGTTCGTTCATTTCAAAAATAGTTATTTTATAACCTTTTGTAGCAAGTTTAAGTGCAACAGTAATACCAGCTGGCCCAGAGCCTATAATTGCAATGCGTTTACCGTTTGGTTCTGGCTTTTGTATTTTTAGAGATTTTAGATAATCTGAAGATATAACCGCTTCCATTTGATAAAAAGGAATTGGTTCACTTTTTATGCCTCTAATGCAGTTACCTAAGCACTGGCTTTCATGAGGGCAAACTAAAGCGCATATTGATGATAATGGGTTATTCTCAAATAATAATTCACCGGCATCAGAATTTTTGCCTTCTTGAAATAGTGTAATTATATCTGGGATTGGTGTACTAATAGGGCAATTGATTTGGCACCGTGCTTTTTTACATTTTAAACAACGTTTTGCTTCTGATAATAAATCCATAACTAAAGCCTCCTAATTTTGATATATGTAGATTAAATGATAATCTACGTTTAGTATAACATGTTGTTACTAAATATGGAAATTATTTTATAATTTTAGTAAATGTTCATAAACTATTTATATAGTGTTTGTATAATTTAGCCATAAGATTTATAAACATATTAGGTTTTAAGACCAATTTCGATATTTTAGTAATGCTTTGTATACTGTATGGCTAAAGTGGGTATACTCAAATATCTTAAAGATATACAGGGTAGTGAGTAGGAGGATTTGTGGATGAAAGAATATAAAAATGAAATAAGTAAAAGCCAAAATATAACACAGCCAGACTATTTTTATGAGGTTGTAAAATCTAATAATAAGCCTAAAGGGATGTTTAGATTTATTATTGGAATGTTGGTGATAAGTTTAGTAGGAGGAACTTCGATTGGCGGTTCATATGCGATTGTAAGTGAATATCTGGCTAGAGACGAGCAGTATTTTGTGGAGGATAACCTTTTAGTAGCAGTTAATAGTAGCAATTATAAGGTTGAACCAATTGTGAGTCAGCATAAGTCAATTAGTGATATCGCAGCAGATGTAGGCCCCTCTATAGTATCAATTGTGAATAATCAAATTTATAATACAAAAGCTGGTCAATACTTAGAATCGGGATTAGGTTCAGGGGTTATTTTTGAAGAGGATGAGGATAAGATTTACATTATGAGTAATGCCCATGTTGTAGAGGGTGCTACAAATATAACAGTAAATTTTTTAGGAAATTGTAAGGTAGAAGCTCATATTGTAGGGTTAGATACAATAACTGATATAGCAGTTGTATCAGTGGATAAAACAGATGTTCCAGATGAGATAATAGGGGAACTTAAAATAGCTCCGCTTGGAGATAGTGACGCTATTTGTGTGGGAGAGTTAGCGATAGCGATAGGTACGCCGCTTAACGAGGCGTATAGTAATACAGTTACTGTAGGAATTATAAGTGCAGTGGACCGTAAAATTGCTGTTAGTGCTGATAATGAGATGTCTTTAATACAAACCGATGCGGCAATTAATCCTGGCAATAGTGGCGGTGCATTAATTGGCCCTACGGGTGAGGTTATAGGGATTAATACTATAAAGCTAGTGGATAGTGATATTGAAGGAATGGGATTTGCAATTCCTATTAATGATGTTAAAGAGATAGTGGATGAATTGATGGAGCATGGAAGGGTGCTAAGGCCATCTTTAGGGATTTATGGATATACTATGACACAAGATATTGCGTCTATGTATGAGCTTGCAGTGGGCGTTTATATAGAAGGTGTAATTCCGGGCAGTGGAGCAGATATAGCTGGTATTGAAGCTCATGATATAATTCTTGAGTTTGCGGGCGAGAAGGTTACTACTGTGGAGGATTTAGTGAACTTAATCGAGGTTCAGTCTGTAGGCGATATGATTACAGTTAGAGTTTTGCGCGGTAATCTAAAGTATGATATAGAGGTGATTTTAACTGAGCAATAACCAATAAGCTATTCCGTATTTGTGCAGAATATGTTATACTAACATATAGAATGTCATAATTTGTAGTGGAGGCTAACATGGCAAAAAGATTATTGATAGTGGGCATAGCTGCAGCTATAGTTGTAATTGGAGGAGGATTATATTTATTTATAGGGATGCCATCAAAAGAGACTATAGACCCAATTGAGTATTTTTCGGAGTTTAGAGAAGGACAAACAAATGTTACATTAGAAGATCTTCGTATAAATATGGAAGAGCCCGTTTTTATTAAGGATGGACTAATATATGTTTCTAATGAGTTTGCAAAGTTACATGTAGATGATGCAATCTATTATGACGCACATGAGGATATACTAACAATAACAAACATGCAACAGGTTATCAGGATGAACATAAATGACCCAACATATTTGATTAATAGTGGAGAGTCAAGCTTAGACCATGAGATTTTTGAACATAACGATAGAGCTTATATTCCTGAGACTTATTTAGAGGAACATTATCCAGTAGAGTTTACTATGGGTAAAGATGAGAGGATAGTTAAGGTTAGCGATTTAAAGGTAGCAAAGAGATTGGGGGTGTCAATAGATAAGGAAGCTATTATTAGAACCCACCCTACTAAGCAATCGGCAATTGTTGATGTGGTTCCTGAGTATAGCGAAGTTGAAATATATAGTGAAGGCGAGGACTATTATAGAGTTAGAAATGAAAATGGGATGATTGGGTATATTGAAAAGAAGCATGTGGAGTTAGCGGATGTGACAGAAACTCAGGCTACTGTAGTTTATGAACCTTACCCTATTAAAAAGCCTTTGTGGTCAAAAGTGCGTATGGTGTGGGACCAAATGGCAAGTTCTGCTGTGCACAGTTTGTCAGCTAGTAAATATTCCAATTTGGATGAGGTGAATGTAATTTCGCCCACTTGGTTTGAATTTTCTGATGAGGATGGTAATTTGACTAACCGCGCATCTTCTTCATATGTAAGAGAGGCTTATTCCAAGGGATTGTTAGTGTGGCCGCTTATGAGTCATAGTTTTTTAAATTCTGGTTGGACCCGTGATATATTAACCAGTACTGCTAAGCGCCAGCATGTTATTGACCAGTTGATAGAGTTTGCCCAAATATATGGATTTGATGGGATTAATATTGATATAGAAAATGTGGCTACGGATTTTAGTGAGGATTGGGTACAATTTATGCGCGAATTGTATCCTCAGCTTAGTAAATTAGGACTTACAGTGTCGGTTGATATATATATCCCTTCTGCATGGTCATCGCACTATAAGAGGGATAAGATTGCTGAGGTAGTGGATTATTTTATGGTTATGGCATATGACCAGCATTGGTCTGGTTCTGAGGAACCGGGGCCTGTTGCAGCAATTCCGTGGGTAGAGGAAGGGATTGTGTTAAATCTTGAGGAAGTGCCAAATAATAAGTTGGTGCTTGGAATCCCTTTTTATAATCGTATATGGGCTATAACTGATACAGGGCTTGAAACTATAGCAGTTAGTATGTCTGAAGTGAATTCTAGAGTTAATAATGCTGGTGCTACGCCTATATTTGATGCTCTTACACAGCTTAATTACGCTCATTATGAGTATTCTAATAAGTCATATCATATATGGATAGAGGATAAAGATGCAGTGGCTAAGCGAGTAGAGCTTATGAATAAATATGATTTAGCTGGTTATGCATGCTGGAAACTAGGGCTAGAAACTAATGATGTTTGGAATGAATTATCAAAATTAGAGGGATAATGGGTAATAGCAGAATTTGGTAAAAATTTATTATTTTCGATATTAATTTAGTACATGTGTTGGTATAACTGGACTTGCAAGACTTGTCACAATTTGGCTTAGCAACGTATGGAAATATTTATCTAAAATGAGAGAATAACAATTACACTTTTTTAATACAATAACCTAAAGGGAAATAACATTCTATTAAAGAGGTGATGAATTGAGATTGACAAAATCCGCATTGATGACTATGTTGTTGATGTGCTTAATCGCTGTAACAGGTTATTTGAAGTTTACCATTCAGGCAACACCAGTTTTTAATTTTTCATCAGAAATTGAATTAGAGGTAGAAGAGGTTGTGGAGCAGTCTGGTAAAGTGATAGTAATAGACCCAGGGCATGGTGGGTATGACCCTGGGAAAGTGGGAATTAGTGGGTATTATGAGAAAGATATAAACTTACAGGTTTCCCACAAGCTTAAAAGTTGCCTTGAGAGGTCAGGTCATGGTGTAGTATTAACACGTGAGATTGATGAGGATTTAGATGGTATTCCAGATAAATTTCATAAAGGCGCTGATATGCGTGCAAGAAAAGATATAATAGTTCAATCTAAACCAGACGTGGTGGTAAGTGTTCATCAGAATGCATTTAGTGATGCAAAAATTAAAGGTGCACAAGTTTTTTATTATAATGATAAAAGTCCATCCAAGTTGCTTGCTCAGTATGTGCAAGATAGCGTAAGAGACGAGGTTGACCCTAGCAATACAAGACAGATTAAAAATTCTGATAGTTATTTTTTATTAAAGTGTACTAACATTCCAAGCATTATTATTGAATGTGGGTTTTTGACAAATCCAGAAGAGGAAAGAATGTTACGAAGTGATGAGTATCAAGATAAAGTAGCGAATGCAATTTGTAAGGGGATAAATGAGTTTTTACAAAATTCTCCAAGTTAGGTAGGGGGTTGTGATAGACAACCCCCTGCCTTTTTTTTTATAAAACTGAAGGGTAAGGAATTATTTCAAAAAACCCTTGTGGATGGAAACAGTTAGGACATATTTTTGGAGCTTCGGCGCATTTATGGACATGTCCGCAAATTAAGCAACGATAGTAAACATCCTCAGACCTGCTAAATAATGTGTTTGTAGCAAGTTGGTCTAAATAACGGTTAAAGCGCTCTTCATGATGAGCCTCTATTTCAGCAATCATTTGGAAGTGTTTAGCAGGTTGCTTAAATCCTTCCTCTTCAGCTTTTTTGGCAAACGCAGGATATACAATAGTATGTTCCTCGTTTTCGCTCTCTGCAGAATGCTTTAAGTTATCTGCTGTTTTTGAAATATGAACAGGATATTCAGCATTTACAGGAACAGATGCAGTACCAATATTTTTGTAAAGTAAGTCGAAGTAAATTTTAGCATGAGCCTCTTCATTTGCCGCCGTTTCGTTAAACAGTATTTCCAGTTCCTTAAAACCTTCTTTGTGTGCTATTCTTCCATAAAATAAGTAGCGAGTATAAGCTTGACATTCGCCAGCATAAGCACGCATAAGATTAAGACATGTTTCACTTTGTTTGAATTCCATAAAAACACCCTTTCTAAGTAAAAATATTATATCTCCTTTATTATGATTACTTTGGCTTAGAAATATGCATTATACCATTGAATAAGTTATGTAGCTATGTTATAGTAACGGTACTATTAGTTGGTGCTGTAACCCCTTCTTTTAAGGGGTAAGATTTTTAGACATAAAGTTAGAAAGGATAGAGAGAGTATGATATTTGAAACTTATAATGAAGAGACAACCTTTAATATAGCAAAGGAGCTAGGAAGTAAAGCTAAGGCAGGCGATATATTTTGTTTGGTGGGAGATTTGGGCGTAGGCAAAACAGTGTTTGCAAAGGGCTTTGCAACTGGTTTAAATATTGAAGAACATATAACTAGCCCTACATTTACAATTGTTCAGGTTTATGACGCAATAATTCCGCTATATCATTTTGATATGTATAGAATTGAGAATACTCAAGAATTGGAATTTATAGGATACCAAGATTACTTTTGGGGTAAAGGGGTATGTTTAGTTGAGTGGGCAAATCGGGTTACAGATGCAATTCCTGATACAGCGATTTGGGTTAGCATCGAAAAAGATTTGACTATGGGGCTTGATTATAGGAAAATTCTTATTGATTTTCCAGCAGAAGGAGAGAAGTATGAGTAATAGAATTTTAGCTATAGACACATCAGCAATGGCCGCTAGCGTTGCATTAGTAGAGGATGGCAAGTTAGTAGCAGATTATTATATATGCAATGAGCTAACGCATGCTGAGACGATAATGCCAATGGTAGAAAATATAAAATTAATGACAAAGTTGGATGTAGAAACGATAGATGCTATAGCAGTTACAAGTGGACCCGGTTCATTTACAGGACTTAGGATTGGGGTATCAGCAGCAAAAGCGTTAGCACTAGCTTTAAATATAAAATTAATTGGCATATCCACGTTAGATGTATTGGCATATAGCGTGTACAACACAAATAAAATTATATGCCCTATTATGGATGCGCGTAGAAATCAGGTATATACAGCGTTATATACCTTTGAAGATTCTAATTTAACTATGCTACAGCCACATATGGCTGTGGATATACATGAGATATTAGAATTAGCATTAACTTATAAAAAGGATGTAGTATTTGTAGGGGATGGTATAGATGCATTTAAAACAGTAATATTAGACACATTAGGGCAATATGCGCATTTTGCACCTAGTTTTTTAAGTATGCAAAGGGCATGTGTGCTTGCTCATATGGCTCAATATGCTAAACCACAAAATCCTGATGAGTTAGTTCCTATATATCTTAGAAAATCACAAGCAGAAAGAGAGCTTGAACAATGCAAGCCCGCATAAGACGAGCTACTACTATAGATGCACAAGAAATTTATGAAATTGAGCACAATAGTTTTAGTGACCCTTGGAGCTTACAAAATATAAAAAATGATATAACAAATCCTGTGTCATGTTATTTTGTTGCTAGCATAAATGCAAATATTGTAGGTTATATAGGGCTGTGGAATGTAGTGGGTGAGGGGCAAATCACTAATTTAGCAGTTAGCAAGGAGTATCAAAGGCAAGGTATTGCAAATGAGTTAGTGAGCGCTGTAGTGGAGTATTCAATAAATCAGCAGATGGAGTTTATTTTGTTAGAAGTAAGAGCATCAAATGAAGCTGCACAATCTTTATATAAACGGTTTGAGTTTACACAAATTGCAACCCGTGTAAATTATTATACTTTACCAAAAGAGGATGCTATTATTATGAAATTAGAAGTCAAATCGGAAGGGGTTTAATAATGAAACAATATGTATTAATAACAGGTGCTAGCGGAGGTATAGGTGCGTCACTTGCATTAAAGTTTGCTAAGGAAGGGTACAATTTAATACTAATAGGGCGCAATGTAAGTAAGTTAGATAATCTTAGCTATATTATAACAAGGGCATACAATATCAATGCCATAACTTATCAGGTGGATTTATCATCTCCAGAACATATAACACGACTGGTAAACAAGTTAAAAAAGGCAAATTTAAATATTACAATAGTTATAAATAACGCCGGAGTAGGCAGTTTTGGGGAATTTAAAAATATAGACGCTACTAAAGATTTAGAAATAATTAATGTTAATGTACAAGCTACAACGTTATTGTTAAAAGAAATAATACCGTTGCTAAATAAACATTCGCATATAGTACAAGTTGCCTCCACCGCAGCATTTACTCCAGGGCCTTATATGGCTGTGTATTATGCATCAAAAGCATATGTTTTATCGTTATCTTTAGCTTTAAGGCATGAGTTAAAGAAAGATAATATACACGTTAGTGTGCTGTGTCCTGGGCCAACAATTAGTGATTTTCAAACTAAAGCTGGCATGAAAAAGGCAAAATTTACTAACTTAATTATAATGCACCCAACTAAAGTAGCAAATATTGCATACAAAGGTATTAGAGCGAATAAATCTATTATAATAACAGGTTTTGCTAATAAATTGTTATTGCAATGTATGAATTTCATTCCATATAATGCTAAATCGAGCTTAACAGCTAAGTCTCAGAAAATAGTATAAACTTTAGGGGGGGATTAAATGTCGTTAAGAACTAAATATAGACAAGAATTTGTAGTAGATTTTAGTGAGATAGATTGTAGATTAGAAATTAAGCCATCTTCATTAATCGGTTATATGCAACAGGTTACTGAAAATCATGCGCGTACTTTAAACGTAGCATTTTCTCAGGCTGGTGAATCGTTGTTTTGGGTTGTAGGTAGAACTAAATTGGTAATTTATAAATATCCGTGCTGGAAGTCTAAAGTTATAATTGAAACGTTTCCAACTGGTGTAGATAAAATGTTTATGATGCGCAGTTATAGAATTTATGATGAAAAATATGATTTGTTAGCTGAGATAATAGGTTGCTTTTTACTTGTAGACGAAAACACTAACAAGCCTATTAGACCTACTAATATGAGTACAACTTTAAGTTCTATTTTGTTTGAATATAGAGGCGAGAAATTAGATAAGATAAAGTCTGGCGGAGAATTAATTCGTAGCGAGAATAGAAAGGTCAGATATAATGAGTTAGATATAAATAGACATATGAATAACTGCTACCATTTTAACTGGACGGTAGATATGTTTAGCTCGATTGAACTTGCGGCGCGACCTATAAAAAGTATTCAGCTTAATTATGTTACTGCTGTTAAAGAGGGTTCTATTGTTATAGTTAGGTTGTTTAAGAAAAGTAATGATACATTTTACGTTGAGGGAATAAGTAACGATGAAAAGCCAATTATATATTGGCAAAGTACATTAACTAGATAAATCAAAAATAGACCTTGTTACTCGATAAGGTCTATTATTTGTGTTAAAGTTTTCGCACCAAAGACTACTTTGCTATCATTAATAATAATAGCTGGAACGTTACGGATTTTATGCTTAGCTCTTAGGTTTTCAAATAATGCAATATCGATCATTTCAGTTTCTATATTACAGTTTAAAATTGCTAGCCTTTGAGAAGCAACTACTATATCTGGGCATAGATGACAAGATAATGAAACTGCAACCTTAATGTTAACAGCTTTATTAATTGCTTTTATCCTATTTATATCATCTTCTGCAATAGCCTGACCGCTACTGCCTAGATTGTATATAGTCAAAATAAATGAATTTAATTCATGCCCGCCTGGAATGCCACAAAATTTAATTCCTAAGTATTGCTGTTCATCAGTTTGCATAGATACAACCGGAAATTTATCTATGCGTAGAAACTGTTCTAAAGCAATATTTTCACCCTTTTCATAAGCCTTTAGCACTAGCTTATCCGTTAAAACCACCAGTTCCTCTAAAAATTCTTTTAATTCTATAGAACGACTATTTTTAGAATCCACAACTGTAATTAGTATAATAGCTTTGGTAAGACGAGAAAATACCCCTTGTAATTGATTAGCTATAGGAGGAGTTATAAATTTGTTTTTAGGCTTAGGCTTAGGCAAAACAGCTTTAGGGGTGTCGGTTGTTTTTGCTTTTGTTAACCCTAACTTAGCTATATACTTAACAGCCGCCTCAGCCGCACTAGACCCTTCTTTAACTGCAACAATCATCGGTCTTAACATTCTATACCGCAGTTCATTCTTACGCAGCTCCCCACACGCAAACACTCCTTCTATATTAGTATGAAGGTTATCATCTGTAATAATATACCCATAAGCAGTTAATGATAAAATATCTTTAACTACAGCAGTTGCTGGCTCCACTCCACTACAAATAAATAGTTTAAACCCAGTTTCCACATAATATTCCCACTCTTCTTTAGTAATATTATGTTTAAACGCTGCCCTAGTTACAAACTTATCTCCCCACACCTTGGTTAAGGTTGTATTATATTTAATGACAATTCTCTTATACTTTTTAAGTTTATTAAAATCTTCCTTAGTGCATATAAAGTTAGGTGTTTCTACTATAATAGTTATTTTAGAAGCATATCTGGTTAAAAATATTGCATTTTCTATCGTTCTACAGTTATTACCGATAATTACAACCTCTTTATTTTTAGCTAATTCCCCCTCAGCACTTACGCAATAGCTTATGCCTTTACCAATAAACAGCTCTTCTTGCTCAAAACCTAGCAATCTAGGCTTTGAATATAAAGCAAATATTACTGTAGTAGCTTTATGCAAATTTATACTTTTAACATTTTCTTTAAGACTAACGGTAGTGATTTCTTCTGATATAAACTTAACATCTAGACTGGTTGCACGCTCATGCATTTGCTTAAGAAACCGTTTATTCTCAGAATGCATTGTATTTTCATCGTAACGAGGATTTTCTATAACCAGAACACTCAAGTGCGCTGTGGCAGCAGAAATTGCTGCAAATAGGGCAGAGTTTCCGCTCCCTACTATAATTACATCATATATCATGTCATCCCCCCCATAAGTGATTAGTTAATAATAATATACCATATTTTATTATTGTTATCAATATAACTTTTTATATATTCCCATTTTTAGAAATATTCTTTAAAAAGCTATGCCAATATGTATAAATAGGGTAAAAAGCAGGAATTTGTAAAAAAAACAAAAAAAATATCAAAAAAGCGTTGACATAGTGTAATGCTATCTGATATACTAAGCAAGTGTTAAACATTCCTCGATAGCTCAGCGGCAGAGCATTC
>MDSQ01000038.1_pt1 | contig 29331 bp, 25 predicted proteins | sample 1008251 | NCBI WGS metagenome assembly MDSQ01 (sample SAMN05526597, study PRJNA338239) | gut metagenome | isolation source: Hindgut content | host: Naso unicornis | place: Saudi Arabia: Red Sea | collected 2016-05
CTCGTTATAAAACCTTTAACACTAGCTTTCTTTGACTCCATATCATCTAAATTAATTCCGTAGTTACCAACTAATGGATATGTCATAACAACTATTTGTCCGTAATATGAAGGGTCAGTTAATATTTCCTGATAACCCGTCATTCCTGTATTAAAAACTACCTCGCCTATAGATTCTTTTAGGTAACCAAAAGCTGTACCCTCAAAAATCTTTCCGTTTTCTAATATTAATTGTGCGTTCAATCAAGCTCACCCCTTTAGATCATTTTTCATTTCTATAACTGCTTCTCTTGCTACCTTTGCAAAATCTTTTTCTTGTATATTTTTAGTCTTATAAGCTGAGATTATACCACGTGAAGAGTTAATTATTGCTCCTCGTCCATCTTTATCAAAATAACCTTTTAAATCGGAGGCCTTCCCGCCTTGTGCGCCATATCCAGGTACTAGAAAGAACGTGTGTGGCATTAAACTTCGTAATTCTTCTCCTTGTTCTCTATAAGTTGCACCAACTACAGCACCTATGTTGCTATAACCATATTCACCAATTAAATTTTCTCCCCATTTGGAAACTAGGTCTGCTACATAATTATAAATATGTTTATTATCCAATTTTAAGTCTTGAATTTCGCAAGAACTTGGATTACTAGTTTTTACTAAGATAAATAATCCTTTATCAAATTGCTTACAAGCTCCTAAAAATGGTTCAATTCCATCATATCCTAAATACGGATTTACAGTAATTGCATCCTCATTCCACAAATCAAAATATTCCCCTTCAATATCTACACCAGCAATATGTCCCGCATAAGCTGCTGCAGTTGAAGCAATATCCCCACGTTTAACATCCCCAATGATAATAAGACCCTTAGATTTGCAATATTGAGTAGTTTCAAAATATGCTCGTAGTCCTTCCAAACCATACTTTTCATACATTGCTATTTGAGGTTTTACTGCTGGTATAAGGTCATATATCTCATCAATAATCATTTTGTTAAAAGTAAAAAACATTTCACTAACAGCTTTAGGTGAATTTCCCCACTGCTCTAAACACTGTTCTTTTATAAACGTAGGAATCATTTCATATGTTGGGTCAAGCCCTACTACAGTTGGATTTTGTTTATCTTCAATACTACTAATTAATCTATCAATCATTAAAAATCCTCCTTCTTATATTATAATCTCTTACCTTAAAGTATACCCTTTTACATAAATAAAGAGACAATGATTTCCCATTGCCTCCTCTACCAAATATATATTAACTTACCTCTAATAGGCAATACTTTTCTTACACATACTAGCATAATTAGGTACTATTTGTCAACTACTTTATGCAGGATTTTGATTTACTACATCTTGCATATATGAAAATGGGTCTACTGGAGTTAATTGCGAGGTATCAGGTAAAGTAGCCTCAACCCCAGCAACAAACCAATCCATATTTATAATCTGTTCATAGTCACATGTAGCTCCTATCGGCACTCTAAGATTACCTATTGTGTCATATATAGGACCTTTAAAAATATTAAACTCATTACTTGTAATACCATATTTAACGCATTCTATAAGATTTTTCATCTGGGGATTAATATTTCTATTGGAATAAAGTATATCAACAATACCTGTATCCATCCCTAACCAAAAATTAGTTGGAGTGTTATTACCAGTTTCATAAACCGTTTTCCAAGTACCACTTAGTATATTACGAATAACCTTTTCATAAAAGACTCCCCAATTCCATATAGCCATTGCATAGTGAGTTTTTTCAAGCGTATTTTTATCTACACTATATATGCCATATTCTTTTGACATATCACCAGCAATAGGCAAGTCTTCATTGGAAATAATATCTACACCATATTCTAGTAATTCAGAAGCAACTTTACGGCCTAATTCAGGATTATCCCATCTATTAGTCCATAAAGCTTTTACTGTTACATTTGGATTCACTGATTTTGCTCCTAAAGTAAATGCATTTACACTAGAAATTATTTGAGATATTGGATATGGTGCAACATAACCTAATATATTATTTTTTGTCATAGCTCCTGCAACCATTCCTAATATATATCTTGCTTCATGTATCCTACCATAATATAAAGTGAGTGATTTATATGAATGAGTTGAAGCACAATTAAAAAATTTAACATTTGGGTATTCAAGAGCAACTCTTAAGGCAGGCGCAACAAATGTTGGACTTGTTGTAAACACAACGTCATAATTGGCTTGAGCAAGACTCACTAAGTATTCATACGCTGATTGATTTTCAGGTACATTCTCTACAGTAGTAGTATGGATTTCGTCATGAAATATATTAATTAGGTGCAACCTCCCTAATTCATGTCCATAAACCCATCCAGATGTTTTTGGGGTTTTGGCATAAACAAAAGCTATCTTCAGTGTTTTTTTAGGTGAAAGTAAACCCGTCAAACTATCTGTAAAACTACTAAATACACTTTTTTTAGGAGCTTCCAGCGGTGTAGTTTGTACATTGGCTTGATCTTGATGAATAATTGCTAACTCTTTTATAAAATTTACTATAGACATCTTATCATCTATATCTATACATTTTGTTAACGTATGAATTTTTAAATAGCTTAAAAATGCATCTCCTACTGTAATATCTACTAATCTACATTCCCCTGCTTCTTTGTAAATTGTACAAAAAGGAGTAAATAGTTCGCGAACAAAAATTTTATAACGGTCCTCATCATTTTGTAAATCATATGCTTGGATATATCTATTTATATATTCTAACAACTCTTCGAATTTACCTTCTTGACTAAACCAAATAGCATTAACTTGTGTTTCTCGATAAAAATCTAAGAATTCATAGTAAATATTATTTAGCTTATCTGTTTTATCACGCTTTGGAATAAGCCTAATCACTTGAGCACTATATGATACTGCATTAACACATTTTAATACACTAACACGTTTATTTCCTTCCATTACATAAAACTTATTAAAGTATTCATAAACTTTAATAGGATCACGTAACCCCTCCTCAATATGGGCATTATAAAGGTTCATCCATTTATAGGCAAACTCTGTATCCGTTTTCATTAACGGTTTAAAGTCAGCTGCAAAAGATGTACTTCTTGAACGAGTATACGTTCCTACAACTTTAATAAGTGGAATTTCTATTGTTCCTAATGGAACTTCTGATAAAACTTCGCCATGCTGGATAATCGAATCTAAAGATGGTACATGACCACTTATGCCTTGATTCATCTTATAGTTCCAACTTTGTCTAGCTTGTTTGTACTGCAAATTATAAATTTCTTCAATTTCTGCCATATTCATTTTTTAATCACCTCTTAATAAAAACCTCTAAACTATTCTCATCCATCCCCCAATACAAAGTTCTACCTTCAATTGCATAATACATTTCAAAACCTTTGCCACCAACTATATATCTAATTTTTGTGGGAGAAATAATTTCAAAGTTTGGAGAATAGCTCTCATTTTCTAACACAATAGTTCCATTTTTGTTAAATGTAATTTGCTCATTTGTAATTTGTGATACCCAACTACCGTATATACTAGGATTAAAATAATAATATGCACGATGTATAAAAAATAGTAATAATACAAAAATTAAACCTAAAGTAAGTTTATGGGTTATGTTTATGTGGGAGTCTTTTTTTGTGTTTGTTGTCATTGAATTTCTCTCTTAATGTTATTTTTATTTATCCGCGCTATATAAAAATTTGCTATAATATAAATCATTTATGAATAAATAAATGTCATTAAGACCTATTTCTTGCTATAATTAGGAATTGATATAAACTATACAAATCTAAAAATAGGCGCATACTTAGTCGGATAAACTTATTTTATTATACTATATTTTCCCTTTTTTTTCAATCTAAAAATAAATCCCAGTGGTGCCATTACAAAAATGGCTCTACTAGGATTCTGTTTAGCAGCTGCAGGTGAGGCACTTAACACTAATACTAATATCATCGCTATTATCCTCATTTTATTATCCCCCTTCTTAAAAGTTAGGGTTCCCAAAATTAATTATCTTTATTTTAGTAATGTTTTGTAAATTTCCCGTGTTTTCTCATCAATGTTATCCATAAAATAATTTTTTTCAGTAGTGTGTGAAGTAGAATACTTTTCTAATAATTCATTATTAGCTTTATTAATTTGAATTATTAGGTCTGTAGCAGATAATAAACTAGCGCCTTGGCTTCTTATTATAACTTGTTGTAGACCATCAGAAGTAGCAACTGTAATTTTTGCCTCTTTAATATTTTCATGAACAAAATGTTCAATATAATGATCAGCAGTTTGAGCTTCTTTAGTAAATATCAAATAGATATTGTTATATTTAGTGATTTCTGCAGAAGGACGTTTAACTTTATAAGCATCAAATACCACTAAAATTTCACACTTGCGTATAGCTTGATAATTAGTAAGATATTCTAATAATTGTGTACGAGCGCTATCTATATTATCTTGTGCAAATTGTCTTAACTCTTCCCAAGCAAATATAATATTATATGCATCAACTAACAAATACTCTTTTTGCTTATTATATTTTGGTGCTGTTATGACATACGCTTCTTTAGTAGTTTTTTTTATATTGTTCCAACTAGATTTTTTTCCGCTATTAGCCCGGGAAGTTTGTTGGATAATTTGATCCACTTCATCAATACTAATGCTAGTAACTGTGTTATGTCTAAAGTTAGTATTTTTTTCTTTCAATGTACGTTCTATATGCATGTGATTTTCAACTTCATCCCAAGGAACAACATATCCACTACCATTTTTACAAAATATTGACGAAGTTGGATTAGTCGTATCCTTCTCAACGTTATAACTTATTTGTTCTATTACTTCATCAGTATTATGACAAATTCCATAACTATCAAAAGTTAATGTCATTTTACCAAATCCTTTTGTATAAGATATTAGCTCCTTTTGATAGTTTCTCATAGTAGTAACTGGAGCTATACCTGTAATTATTGCATCCTGGTTAATTATATTTGGTGCATCCGTTTTTGAATACATTCTATCTACATCATTTAGTACCCGTCCTAACATATTTTCTGGAACTATAATTTCAAATCTATAATAAGGTTCTAGTAAAACTGACTTGGCTTGCATTAATCCTTGTCTAACAGCCCGAACTGTGGCTTCTCTAAAATCACCTGGTGAAGTGTGTTTATTATGTGACTTTCCAGTAACAAAACTTATTTTTATATCAGTAATTTCACTACCAGTTAATACTCCTCTATGACATTCATTTTGTAGACTAAATAAAACTTGCTTTTGATAATTTTTCTCTAGCATATCATCCAAACATATATTAACAATTTGGATACCACTTCCTCGTGGTAGAGCCTCTAATAAGACATGAACTTCTGCATAATGACGTAATGGTTCAAAATGACCAATCCCCTCTACCGTATCACTAATAGATTCTTTATATAAGACCTTCCCCTCACCAAAATATAAATCAATATCAAATCTCTTCTTAGCTATGTGCTGTAATATTTCAATTTGAATATCACCCATAATTTTAACCTGAATTTCTTTAAGTATCTCATCCCATAAAACACATAACATAGGATCTTCTTCTTGTAATTGTAGTAAATTTGAGTATACAATTTTTTCATTATAACCAGGAGGCACTAAAACTTGGTATGTTAGAATCGGTTCAATTATAGGAATATAATCATTAGCTTCTGCCCCTATTCCATCCCCAATAAACGTATTTAGTAAACCTGTTACTGCACAAATACCTCCACTAGCAATAGATTGTATAGCTTCATACTTTTCGCCTGAATATAATCTAATTTGGTTTATCTTCTCTATTTCATCCCCTATTTTGATCTGGTCACGTACAGTCAAATTGCCACCTATAATTTTAAGATGGGTCTCTCTATTACCAAATTGGTCTTTTGTAATCTTAAAGACTTTAGCTGCAAATTTTTCCTTATATTTTTTAATTATAATTAAATCACATATATCATCAATAAAATCTTTAACCCCTTCTAATTTTAAGGCTGAACCTAAATAGCAAGGAAATACAATTCTGTTTGCAATTGACTCTTTTATAATATTTTGTTCAATCATATTGTTTTCCACATATACTTCCATCAAATTTTCACTACACATCGCTAAATTTTCATATAACTCATCAGAGTCAGTAAATACAAAACAGTTTTCATTTAATTGAGATTGTATTTTTGATATTACTTTTTGTTTATTGTAACTCGGATGATCGATTTTATTAATAAAAATGAATACTGGTAAATGGTATTTATAAAGTAAATTCCATAAAGTTTTAGTATGTCCTGTAATTTCATCCGTTGCACTAATTACTAAAATAGCATAATCCAATACCTGCAGAGTTCGTTCCATTTCTGTAGAAAAATCAACATGTCCTGGGGTATCAAGTAAAAATATTTCTTTATTTTTATGAGTGAATATAGCTTGTTTTGAAAATATAGTAATACCACGACTTTTTTCTAATTCATATGAATCTAAAAATGCATCTTTCTTGTCAACTCGTCCGATTTTTTTTAATGCACCAGTGGTATATAATAAAGCTTCCGCTAAAGTAGTTTTACCTGAATCTACATGAGCCAAAATTCCAATTACTATTTTATCCATAAGTTTATCCTTTTCTATAATTAAAGCATTTTTAATTATCTAATTTTTTATTTAACGCTTCTATTATTATAGTATGTTCTTCTTTAATTAATTCAAGCCTACTATTAAATTCAAGCTTTTGTTCCAATATTGTATTCTTAGTTTGTAATTCATATTGTTGGGTTAAATTAGTAAGTTCAGTCTTATGTTGTATTTGTAAACTAGTTAACTGATCTTTTAGCTTTTCATTTTCTCGTCTTAAAAACCACATATCGGAGGATTGTTCTTCCTGTTTACTAATAAGTCCTTGGTTAGCAAGTTTACATTGCTCTAGTTCTATAGTTAAATGTTCAGTTTGAGTTATGTTTTTTTGTAAATTGATTATTTCTTCTTCTAGTTTAGAGCTTAATAAACGTTCTTTTTTTAATTGAATAGTAGTTTCAGCAGTAATGTCATTATATTTAGTGCAACGTTGCTCTAATTTTTCTATATTTTTATTAATTTCTATTATTTTACCATTTTGTTCAGCTATAATTTCTTCTTTAGCTAATAATTGAAACTCTAAGTTCTTAATTAAATTATTTTTTTCTTCTATAGTCGTTGTCTTAGCAGATATATTAGTTTGATATAAATTCTTATGTTCAACCAATATTACCTCGGCTTTATCATGTAAATTAAGATATAATTTTTGAATCCTTTTTAGCAAGCGTTGTAATTCATCAATATCGGTATAATCAAAATGAGATATTTCACGACTTTTTTCTAATTTATAGGATTCTAAAAGCATAGCTATAAATTCTTTGCTAGTTACTTCATGAGATTTAATTAATTCTAATAATTCGGCTTTCATTTCTGGATTCATTTTTATTCCAAAAGTTATATCAGACATATTTTTGCTCCTAACTAAAGTTAACCGTTTAAATTAAGGCTAACTTTAGTATAATAAATAGTTAACCTTAATTTAGGGATACTAGTAGTTTAACATATTATCTGACATATTACAACATATTTCTTATAATTTTAAGTTATAGGTCTTGGGGTTTAGATTTATTCAGAAAAAAGGAGGAATAAAATGTGTAATTTTTATAAAATAACTTTATTTTTTAATCCTACTTTTTTAAATTTTTAGATAATTTTAACAAAATATCAAACCTTCATCATTATCTATAGTACTCTTTGGAAACGGTAAATCTTCATCGTTATCTATAGTATTCCTTGGAAACGGTAAATCTTCGTCATTATCTATAGTATTCTTTGGAAACGGTAAATCTTCGTCATTATCTATAGTATTCTTTGGAAATGGCAAATCTTCATCGTTATCCATAGTATTTTTTGGAAACGGAAGGTCTTTATCATAAGTTTTCTCTTCATTTGCTTCTCTAATACGTCTATGATACTCTAATTCTAATCTATCAATTTCATTATAATCTAAATTGTGCCCTTCCATTGCATAAAATGGTTGTGTACTAGATACAATTTTCTTTGGTCTAACCTTTTCTTCCCTTGTTTTATTAATATATTTAGGACAGTCTAATTCTAGGCTATTATTTGTATCTGCAACTACTTCCTCCATTTTAGTTATACAAGATGGTTGAGAATTACATTCATGTTGTTCAGTGTCCTTACTACCTGCTTCTCTAATACGGTTATGATATTCTATCTCTAATCTATCAATTTCGTTATAATCTAAGTTATGACCTTGCATTGCATAAAACGGTTGTGTACTAGATACGATTTTCTTTGGTTTAATCTTTTCTTTATTTATTTCCCATGCGTTATTATAAGTTTCTACTTCAGCTAAATTAGAGACATTATTTTCTTTCCATTTATCTAAAATTTTAACTACATAAGCAAAAGGATTTTTAACATTAGGATTAAGTGTTGTTATCTCACAAGCTTTTTTTATTGCTTCTATAGTAAAATAATTTTTATATTTAACAAGTTTAATTATCATAGGCCGTTTAGGAGTCTCAATGTACAAGTCTTTGTGAAGTACATTAAAGAATGTAGTATAATCGTTATCATCACAAACAATATTTGTACGCTCAGTTACTTGTTCTAGTTGTGCTTTTTGTTTTAATAGTGTTCTTTGTTGTTCTAATTGCTCTCTTTGTATTAGCAATGTTTTTTGTTCTTCTAGTTGTTCACTTTGTTTTAATAATGCTTTTTGCTGTTCTAGTTGTGTGTTTTGTCTTAGTAATGCTTTTTGTTGTTCTAGTTGTTCTGTTTCTATACATTGATTTTTTAAGTGATTAACTCGCTCTATTATCTGTTTAGCAAGTTTATCATTATTTTTATCATTACTACCACAACTGTGAGTTTCATGTTTGTTGTTGTTCTTAATATATGGTTTATAAAATTTATTTTTAGTATTTTCTTGTGACGGTGTCGGAATTTCCGTTAAAGGCATTTCGGTAGACATACTGATATTACTAGCATTACTAGAATATCCATTTTTTTTAGCAATTTTCTTCTCTGTTTTCTGGATCCAAAATTCTTTAACATGTTGTTGAGGCGTATCATATACTTCATATTTCCAACCTCTCATACGCCCATTAGGTAATTGTATTGCCCTTTTAAGAATATAACCAGCAGCTTCAAGTTCATTAATCGCTCTGTTAATTCTTTTTATACTCTCCACCATAAATTTTTTTATAAAAGCTGTTTTAATGCTAAAATTTTCTATATATTTATGTTTAAATATAATCATCATAACTTTAGTAGCTACAGCAGAGAGATTATTATTTTCTAAAAGTTCATTCCCTATAATTGTATAGGTATCATATTGATTTTTTAAATTTAGTATAGTAGTGTTTGCCCAAGTTTGGTTTGCGTTTTTCATCATATCAATTTTCCTTTATAAATGAATTAGAATATACAAAATTTTTCGATAACTAGAATATGTCCAATTTTTAGTAAAAAATATCAAAAAAAGGTTGACAAGTCCTCTTTTATAAGTTATTATATATTTATAATTAAAAATAGACAACTTAAATAAATTAAAATTTAATAAATTAAAATTTAATCAATAATATAATATATTTTATTCTATTAGGTTACATTAGATGATTTATTTAGTTGGTTAGGCCTTTATTCTTTCAAAGTTTTGCCGACAGTGAAGAATAAGGGCTGTTTGTGTATTCTTAATAGTATTTTAGGAAATTTTTGGAAAAAAATCAAGGGGGTAATATAATATTTTTTAAAATTTTGTTAGCAACCTTATAAAATGTATACATATTGAATTAAAAACAAGTCTTCAGAAATTTTCTGAAGACTTGTTTTATTGTAAAAATATATACTAACCTTTCATTTCATTATGCTGTTCCCTATTAATAAGATTTCTATTATTTAAAAATTAGCATTCAACATTATTACATATCAAGGAGTAAATTTTGGAATATATGGGTATAATAATGATTATTATAGAAATAAATATCAGTTAAGATTAGGAGAATATCTTATATGAAATATTTACGTTTTTTGTATGAAAATAAAACTTATTTAGGAATTTTGGAAAAAGATATTATTTATAATATCAATACACTTCCAGGGTACAATAATTTAAGTACATTAGTAGATTTAATTAAAATGTTGGAAGATAAGCCAACAGATACTTTAAGTCAGCTACTTGTTGATGCCCATGATATACAAACATTTAAATTAGATGACGTGAAATTGCTAGCGCCAATTGAAAGACCTATTCATGATATTATTTGTATTGGATTGAATTATAAAGCCCATTACGAAGAATGCTCAGGTTCTATGCCATTACAGGAACCTACTAGTCCTGTGTATTTTTCTAAACGCAGTAGCAAAATTTTAGGACCTTATGAAGATATTCCATTTACTGGAGAGTATGATACTGCATTAGATTATGAAGTGGAATTTGCTGTAATTATAGGTAAAACTGGTCGTGATATTTTACCTAGTAAGGTTAAAGAGCATATTTTTGGTTATAGTGTATTTAATGATGTATCTGCTAGAACGTTACAAAAGAAACATCAACAATGGTATCGTGGTAAAAGTTTAGATGGAACGTCTATAATGGGACCTTGGATTGTAGGATGTGAGGATTTGGCCTACCCTCCTATAGTTGATTTAGAAAGTAAAGTAAATAATGAGCGTCGCCAGTTTAATTCTACTTCTAATTTTATTTATACAATTGAAGATATAATTGTAGATTTTTCTCATGGATGTACTTTAGAAGCGGGGGATATTATTATTACTGGGACACCAGCTGGTGTTGGTATGGGGTTTAGCCCACCCAAATATCTTAAAGTTGGGGATACAATTACATGTTCCATTGAGCAAATTGGGACAATTAGTAATAAGATTATTACTTCGCCAAAAAAATAAAGAAGGGAAATTCATTCTCCCTTCTTACTGACTTACTTCTCTTGCAATTCTAGCTATACGGTTAGCTTCTATATGTGCCAATCTAGTTGGTAGCGGAATTCGACTTTCATTAGTCACTAATTCCATAACAATACTACAGCTTGTCTCTAAATCAATAAAATTTCCTGCTGAAACAAATATAGGTTTCACGTTGCTATGAGTTCGTAGAGCACAACCATATACTTTGTTATTAATTACAATGTTACTATAGGCTCCTTTAACATTATCCGGAGGCACGAAATTTATATCAAAAATTTTATGATAATTTTTAGCTACGCCAATAGTAGGCTTTTTTAACACAATTCCAGCATGCGTAGCTATTCCCATATTTCTCGGATGAAGATAACCGTTTCCATCGAACATATATGCATCTACTGAACTAGTTAATAACTCGTTAGTTTGCAAAAATATAGGTAACTCTCGAAATGAAAGATAACCTGGTATATAAGGTACAGTGATTATATCACTATATACCACGGTTTCCACTTCTTTTTTAGTTTCATAGTCTACTACTACAATAGCACATATTGCTAATTCTATATTAAAATTTTCATCATAAAAATAAGATACATCCACTCCTGCAATATATTTAATTTGCTCAAATTGATTAGTAATATTAATTTGGCTTTGTAATTGTAATTGTTGTGTAGTAAAATCCATTCTAGATTTCTGCTACTTAAAATATAGACAAACATATCCATATCAAGAGTTTTCCTTATTCATCGTGTCTGACTTTGCTATATAGCTTGCTACCGTCATTTGATATAACACTCCAAAGGCGTTAATTCCCGACTAGCCATCGGTACTTAAAAATTATTTATCTGAACTTGGTTTTCGTTCTATATAAACAATAAAAGATATGGTATCTATTATCAAGTAGCTTCCTCCTTTTTAATTATTTTTTGTCTTAAGGAACATATTTGTAGGTTTGTAAGTATATTTAATTATATAAATACTAATTATCGATATACTCCTTAATGAAAATGATATACCTAGTATATAGTATTTATCTACATGAGTCAAAGGTATTAAAATATAAGTACTTATCATATATTAGTTAATATAGGAGGTGATTTATTATGATAGCAGGTTTAATCTCTATAGCAATATGTATAGGAATTATTTATTTCTTTCTATCGTTAGGGGATAAAGTTAATAGAACTTTAAACTTATCCCACTCTCAGTATTCCACTATTAATAACTTAAAAGAGGAAATAGAAAGACTATCTAATCAAGTAAATCAACTGGAATCGATTTTAATTAATCAAACTCTAAAAAATGAGGAGCTTAAACAACTAATTAATGATAATTAGTAAAGCGGAAAGGGAGATGAGCATCTCTCTTTTTATATATTAATATAAAAATCTTATTTATAGAGCCTTCTGTATGTTTCTAAACTTATTTCTGTTATTAAATATCTTTTAACTTGGATACTCTAAACAACTCTACAAAGAGCATTAGAGTATTGTTTTTTGTGTATACTATCAATATACAAGTTATAATTTATAGGAGGCAGATTATGGACGAAATTAAAGTAGGAAAAATTATAAAGCATATAAGTATAAGTATAGATAAGCATACTAATAGTTTACTTAGGGAAAAAGATTTAAGCATGGCACAAGCCCTAGTATTAGTTTGGCTTAGCGAAAATAAGGAGCATAAACTGCCTATTAAATTTATTGAAAAGATGTCAAATACAGCTCAGTCTACTACATTTGGAGTTATTAGTCGTTTAGCTAACAAAGGATTTGTTACTACTTATATTTCAGAGAATAGAACTAAAGTTGTGAAAATTACTGAGGCAGGTTTGGAGCTTATCGATTTTATTCGTGAGTGTATTAGCACTTCTGAAAAGGTTATGTTTACTTCTTTTACTAAAGGTGAATATATGATTTTTACAGAACTGCTTTCAAAAATTGAAACGAATGTGGAACAATATCGTGATATTAATTAAAAACATTATTATATTACCAATTAGATAAGTTGGTGATAACAAATCAAAAAAAGCGAGAAGTTAACCTCTCGCTCTTAATTACTCATCTGAGCTTATAACATTAGTCAAACTCATGTCTTTATACATTTCAATATCCAATTGTCCTAACTTTTTATCAACTATAAGCGCATTAGTCATAGCGCCAGTAACGTTTAATAGAGTTCTTCCCATATCAACTATAGGATCAATGGCTAGTATGGGGCTTATTGAAGAGAATAGATGGGCTAGCCCTGTACCAGATAGTGCTACGGAAGCTGCCATAGTAGCTGTTCCAGGAATACCTGCAATACCAAATGACCCAAGTACTACAACAATAATTGATGTAGCTATAAAGTTAAAATCAAGAGGAATTCCTTCTAAGTTTGCTACGTGTACAAGAAGTAAGGCTGGAAATAAACCAGCACAACCTTGCATTCCAGCAGTTGTACCAAATCCTGCAACAAAACTTGCTGTTCCATTGTTGACACCTAGTTTTGTAGATAATGTTTCAATTGTAAGTGGTAAACAACCTACGCTTGAACGGGATGTAAATGCTAATACCATTACAGGCATGGCTTTTTTTATATATTCTTTTGGGCTTAAGCCAAATATCATTAAAGCTATTATTTGTATTAAGAATATTATAATAACCCCAACATAAATCGCAACTATAAATCTACCTACTTCTAAAATGCTAGCTAACCCACGAGAGGCAATTGTATTAGCTAAAAGTGCAATTACAGCGAATGGCATCCATCTAATTATAGACATAGCTACACTCATAATGATTTTATGTAGTGCATTTTTTAAATCAAAAAATGGTTTTACTATATCCATATGTTTTTTTGACATTCGTTTTGCGCCTACTCCAAAAAACGCAGCAAAAATTACAACCGCAATAATATTTGTATTATACATAGACACTACAGGGTTTGATGGAATTAATCCTAGCAATGTGTCCACTACGCTGCTTACTGTACTAATTTCTCGTGTGCCTTCAGTTACTTGATTTGCTCCCCCGCCTAAATTAAACGTTATTCCAATTCCCAGTCCTACTACTACAGAAATAGATACCATTATTATTGTAATAGCTAAAGTATGTTTTACTAAATCCCCAATGTTAGCTCCATCTTGCATATTAATAATAACGTGTACTATTGATACCATAATAAGTGGTATAACAAGCATTCTAATTAAGTAGATAAATCCATTTCCAAATAACGTATACCATTTTGTAGTTTCTACAACAAAGGTTATTGATGTAGGGTCTGAGTTAAAGCCTGATACGAGTTGTATTAAAATGCCAAGTGCAAGTCCTAGTACTGTGCTTGTAAGCATTCGTACTGAAAAACTTAATCCTTTCTTTTGGAGTTTGTTCATTACTGAAAATAGGACAAATAGTAATGCTATAAAAATAATAGTTTCTATTTGACTTATCATCAAAAATTGTGTGAAAAATACTGAATCCATAAATATATCCCCCTTTAATTTACTTAGTTTATCAATTGCAATTGAAAAATACTAGTAATACTATAAATATACAACTATCTTTTGATTTATGTACAAACAAAATAAATTCATTTTTACTTACAGTTTGTATACATTTAAATTTAATAATTTAAACAATATTTACATTTTTTATTTTTAACTCTAATCCAAACATGGTATAATTATAATAAAGGGGGGAGTTATTGTGGAAATGAATTATGCGTTAATCGGAGTATATTTATTAAATCGTGTATTAAAAGCAGTAGGAATCAAAAGGGAGAATGCTTTAATGATAACGTGGATATGCTTAGTATTTTGTGTATCTTGGGATGTAGTTCTTATGTTTCAATCCAAACCATATGAAAGAGTATTCACTTTTAACGTATTACATGTTTTATCTCTAGTGTGGTTGATATGGGTGGCTATTAATAGAGCTAAAGAGTCTCCTAGACAACTTGAGCATAAACAGCAGATTACCGAACTTGCAAGAACGCAAGTTTTATACTGGAAGGATGAATTGGGGCTTGAAAAAAGTGAGGCATTATCTATTTATTACCATAATAGATTGAAATTAAATGATGAGTATATACAAGCAGGAGCTGGGATAATATTGGAACTTATTCAAGAGGAGTATGGAGATGAGGAATTGGAAGGATTTTGGCTAAGTAAATATATAGTTTAGGGGTGGATATATGATTGAAAGAGCAATTTATTTTATTATTCAGGCAGGATTATTTATTTGCATGATGTTTTTTGTTATTCTGGATCATTTAGGCGTGGCACTTATAACTGTGACTATATGGGTAATTAAGGCTTGTTATTATTTACTAATTCCTTATATACTTTATAAATTGTATACAAATAAGATACCGTATGAAATTAAACTTACTAGGAAAGCAAAACAGCAACTAAGAGGTGAGATAAAAAGGTATAAGAAAAAAGGGCTTGTATATGAAAAAGCAATTGAATTGTATGGAAAAAGTGAGCTTGGAGAACAAATTGTTAAAAATATATATAAATGAATCCCCCTGCCTTAAAGCAGGGGAATTTTTATTAAAACATTTTTTGTTTTACCATTATATAAAATCCTACCACTATGAAAAATATCGATAAAACTAAAATATATATAAGAGCATACGGATCATCATACCAAGGTAGTGGAACATTCATACCAAATAAGCTAAAAATCATAGTAGGAAAAGCTAAAATTATAGTTATAGCTGTTAATCGTTGCATAACGGTATTAAGGTTATTAGATATAACAGATGAGAAAGCATCGCGAGTTTCACTTAAAATACTACTATAAACACTTGCCATTTCCATTGCTTGTTTGTTTTCAACAATTACATCTTCAAGTAAATCTTTATCATCTTGATATTGCTTAATATTGTCCATCCTAAGCATTTTTTCAAGAACAATTTCGTTTGCACGCAAAGCAATTGAAAAATAAACTAAACTTTTTTCTAGTTCTAGTAAATATAATAAGTCTTTATTGTTAACATTTTCTTGTAAGCCTTGTTCTACTACGTCGCTTACTCTATCTATATATCGTAGATAATGTAAATAGTAAGAAGCATTTTTGTAAAGTAGTTGTAAAATAAATCTAGTTCGTTTACTAGTGTAAAATCCTCTAATTTTTTCATCTATAAAATCTTTGAGTAAGTTTAGCGGATATATACATATAGTCATTAGAAAATTTTCTCCTACAATAATTTCTAATGGAATAGTAATAAATTCATGTTTTCCATCACTGTCTTTAATAGGAACATCTACAACAATGATTGTATAATCTTCTTCAGTTGAAATATGTGCCTTTTCTTCTTCATCCAGCCCTAGTAATATATCACGTGCATCTACAGCAGTCATTTTAACTGCTAATTCTATTTCTTCTTTTGTAGGCTCATATAAATTAATCCAGCAACCATCTTGCAATTCTTTAATTTGATGCAACTTTCCAATTTCGTCTGTGTTATATATCTCTAACATTTCCTCACCCCTTATCTGCTTATTTTGTACAGTATATAATACATATATGCTATCAATCTAATTTGTGATATTTAATTGGAAGAAACTCCATTTTTTGTATAAGTCATATAATTGTAGAAAGCTTTTAAATATATACACTATTTATTATGATTTATTTCTATATTATTATTATCTATCTATAAAGTTAGTAGTTATATATGTATAATTTTTATGATTTTTAGTCTTAATTATGTTATAATTATTAAATTGGTAAAATGAGGTTTTAAAGAAATATGAAAGTTTTTACTAATTTAATTTGAAGCTAATACGTTTTAAAAAATTTTTCATTTTATTAATATGTTTACAAAAAATTTATGAAAATTTACTAGTATTTATTTTCCAAATAATGTATAATAGAATTTACTCATTACACAAGAAAGGACAGATATTTAAAACAGATGATAGAATTAGGTAAAATTCAAGACTTAGCAGTAGTAGAGCATTCGGATTTTGGTGTATATCTTGGTAATTTGCCATACGATGAGGCATTTTGTGAGAAGGTTTTGTTACCAAATGTAGAAGTACCTGCTGATACGAAGCTCGGCGATATGTTAAATGTATTTATTTATAAAGATACTCAGGATAGAATTGTAGCAACACTTAGAAGACCTCTTATTACTCTTGGAGAAGCGGGAGTGTTAAAGGTAGCAGAGGTAACGAGTATAGGTGCGTTTTTAGAGTGGGGTTTGGTAAAAGATTTATTGCTTCCGTTTAAGGAGCAGTTAGGTAAGGTTGAAGCTAGTAAGTCTTATGTTGTTGGGTTGTATGTTGATAAAACTGATAGGTTATGTGCTACGATGAAAGTGTATAATTTGTTACAATCACATACTCCTTATGAAGTAAATAAAACCACCAAGGGATTGGTATATCAACTTAGCGATGAGTACGGAGTGTTTGTTGCTGTAGAGGGTAAGTATCATGGGCTAATTCCTAGGCGTGAAGTATATGAGAAATATACTGTTGGACAGTGGATTGATGTTCGTGTTGTTAAGATTAGAAATGATGGTAAGTTAGAGCTGAGCACACGTAAGCAAATTAATGGGCAAATTGAAGTGGATGCACGAAAGTTATTAGACGAAGTCCATAAAGCAGGTGGATTTTTAGATTTACATGATAGGAGTAACCCGTCAGATATAAAACGTAGGCTTAATATGAGTAAGGCTTCTTTTAAACGTGCTGCGGGACGGTTATTAAAGGAAGGTGCTATTGAACTTGAAGATAGCGGAATAAGAAGTCGTATATTTTAGAAATAATAGTTAATAATAAAAATATCTTAAAGATTGTAGGAGTGTGATACAGTATGAGTAAATTTATAACAGGAATAGTATTAGGCGGCGTTGTGGGTGCAGCTGGAATTAGGTATATGAATGAAAGAAAACCAGTAAAGAAAAGTAAAAAATGGGTATCATGTGCACAAGATAGAGTTGATGAGTGGACATAATTTTATAAAGAAGTAACCTTATTTTTAAGGTTGCTTTTTTTTCCTATAAGCCTATGGCTATTAATTTTGAGTAACAGAGGAAGTTAGTATGTCTATTAATTTTAAATTAGAGCAATTTGAAGGGCCTTTAGATTTGCTTCTCTTTTTGCTTCATAAAAATAAGATGAATATATATGATATAGAGATTACAGCCATTACAAAGCAATATATGCAGTATTTAGGTAGTTCACCCCAAATAGAACTTGAGCAAATGAGTGAGTTTATTGTTATGGCCTCTACATTATTGGTAATTAAGTCTCGGATGTTACTCCCTAAAATGGACAATGATGAAAAAGAGGAAGATGACCCCCGGGAGGAGCTTGTTAGAAAGTTAGTTGAATATAAAAAATTTAAATATGTATCTGAAAAGTTAGATGAGATGCAAAGTCAATCTTTTACTTATTGTTTTAGAAGTAGAGAAATTGTAAATGATATAAAGGTACCTATAGAAATAGATATTTTAGACGGGGTAACGCTAGGCAAGTTGTATGAAACTTACCAACAATTAATTAGACAGCAAAAAATAGGATTAAAATTAAAACAGAATAATATTGTCACAAAAATATTACAAAAAGATATATATAGCGTTGATGAAAAATGTAATTATATTTCAGAATTATTATGCACTCAAAACGAAATTACTTTTTATTCTTTATGTTATGTAGATATGCCTAAAATAGAGTTTGTGGTAACATTTATGGGGTTATTAGAGCTAATTCATAAAAAATGTGTAATAATAGAGCAGTTTTCATTTGATGGTGATATTAAAATTTCAAAGGGTAGTAATTATGAAACGAACAGAATTAGAAAGTAAACTTGAATCATTATTATTTTTCGTAGGAGATATGATATTAAGCAATAAATTATGTGAGTTATGTGAGGCTGATGAACACGATGTTCATAGTGCTATATTTAATTTAAATAGTGCATATGAATATGATGATAGCGGTATTAGAATTGTTGAGGTTGAAAAGGGCTATCAAATGTGTACAGTACCAAAAAATACAGAGGTTATATTAAAATATAAACAAAGGCCAGCAAAAAAATTGTTGACACAAACACTATTAGAAACTTTGGCAATAATAGCTTATTCACAACCAATAACAAAACCTCAAATAGAAGATATAAGGGGAGTTAGGAGTGAACATGCTGTATCTAAATTACTTGAATATAATTTAATAGAAGAGGCAGGGCGGCTTAATGTTGTTGGTAGGCCTGTTTTATTTGGGACAACAGCGGAATTTTTAAGACATTTTGGCTTTACAAACCTTATGCAACTACCGATTTTAAAGGAAGAGCTAATAGAGATATTAAGAAAAGAAGTGCAAAAAGAAGTGAATTATATAGCTGAAAGATAAGAAAAGTAGTATAAAATTAGCAGAGTGTGGTATTCTAAAAACTATAAAAGGGCAACTATTTTTCTTCAAAGGAGCGAGATAATGAAGCATAAACTACTTATTTTAATAATCTTAATTTTAGGCGTCACCCCTGTTTTTGGGACTTCTTCGGTAGGAACGCTTGGAGCAAAAGGTGCGGTCTTAATAGAAGCGCAAAGTAAGCGGGTGTTACATGGGGTAAATGAGCAAGTGCCGCTTCCTATGGCGAGTACTACGAAAATTATGACTTGTGTGGTGGCACTAGAAAATGGAAATTTAGACGATATAGTTACAGTATCGGAAACTGCAGCAAAGGCACCACCTGTGGATTTAAAGTTACAAACCGGAGAGAAGCATAGATTAGGAGACTTATTGTATTCATTAATGCTAGAATCACATAATGATACGGCTATTGCAATTGCTGAGCATGTTGGTGGTAGTGTGGAAGAATTTTGTGCAATGATGACACAAAAGGCAGCAGATATAGGTGCAACAAGTACAGAATTTCATACGCCAAATGGATTAGATGCAGATGGACACCAATCATCACCCTATGATTTAGGTATAATTGCTGCATATGCAATGGAAAACCCTAAGTTTGTTGAAATTGTTAATACTCCAAATATTGCTATCCCAACAGTTCCCGTTGATGGTAGTAGAAGACATGATTTAATTAATAAAGATAGGTTTTTGCATATGGTTAGTGGCGCGAATGGAGTGAAGACAGGTTTTACGTCTAAAGCTGGACATTGTTTTGTTGGCGCAGCTAAAAGAGGTGATATGCAGTTAATTGGTGTAGCGTTAGGGAATTTTGGTTCAAGCGGCAAAAGTAAGAAATATACAGATGTACAAAAAATGATTGAATATGGGTTTAAAAACTATAAAATGTATACATTAGTAACCGAAGAGCAAGTGGTAGACACTTTGGATATTGTAGATGGGAAACAAACTAGTGTTAAACTTGTAGCTAAAGAGCAAATAGTTATGCCTCTAACAAATGATGAGATGAGTATTGTTAAACTTAGTGTTACTAAGCCAGAGAATTTAGAGGCTCCTGTAACTACTGATTTACAAGTTGCTCGTTTAGATGTAGTATTAAATGAGGAAGTTCTTGATACAACTTGGTTATATCCAATGGAAGATGTTGAGGCTTTAACTTTAATTGAGAAAGTAAAACGATTTATAAATTCATTAGGAGCGTAGTAATAAAGTGAGATTACAGAAATATTTAGCCGATTGCGGCGTAGCTTCACGACGAAAGTGTGAAGAGTTAATAAAACAGGGTAGAATTAAAATTAATGGTAGTGTTGTTAGTGAACTTGGCATTAAGGTAAATGATGGTGATAAGATTAGCTTTGATGATAAGATAGTGAGCCTAAAGGGTGTGAAAGTATATTATATGTTAAATAAGCCAGAGGGCTATATTACGAGTGTAACAGATGATAGAGGTAGGCAAACTGTTATAGACCTAGTGCCGGATAAATCTGAGAGAGTATTTCCAGTGGGTAGGCTTGATTATCAAACTTCTGGAATGTTATTGCTTACTAATGACGGCGATTTTGCTTATAAAATGACTCATCCAAAGCATATAATTCCAAAGACGTATGTTGCTAAAGTCAAGGGTGAAGTTTCTAAAGAAAGCATAGAATTGTTAAAAAATGGAGTAAGAATAGAAAATTACATTACTTCAAAAGCTAAGGTAGAGGTAGTTGCTTGTGACTCTTATACGACAAGTTTGCAAATAACAATCCATGAGGGTAAAAATAGGCAAATTAGGAAGATGTGTACTGCTGTAGGACATAACGTTATCAGTTTGAAACGTGTAGCTATTGGGAACATCGGACTAAATGACTTGAGACTCGGAAATATAAGGAAGTTAACATGCGACGAACTTAAGTATCTTAATAATTTGTAGTTTGGAAATATTAGGAGTGGTGTAAATTTCTATAAATGGGCTATATTTTTTCCGTTAACATGTGTATAATATAGAAAGAAAAGATTAAGGAGGATTTGTAATGAATACTGTAATAGATAATAAAGAAGAAACTATGGCAGATTACATGCAAGAGGTTGATAAGAGCATGGCCAATATCCATAAGGGAGAAGTAAAAAAGGCGACAGTTATTGCAATTGCTGATGATTGTATTATTGCTAACATTGGATATAGAGCAGATGCGATACTGCCATGGAGCGAGTATAGCATTGAGGACTTTGACCGTTCTGAGGTTAATGTAGGCGATGAATTTTTTGTAACTATTACGAAAAAAGAAGATAAAGACGGTAATGTAGTTGTATCTAAACGTGGGGCTGAAAAAGCTAAGGCTTATGAGCAAATCGAAGAGTTATATAAAAATCAAGAAGTGGTATCAGTTAAGATTGAAAAAGTTACCAAAGGTGGTTTACTTGCATCAATCAAAGGAGAAAGGGCGTTTATTCCAGGGTCTCAGATTACAGATACATACGTAGAGAATTTAGCGAGCTACGTAGGGCAAAGTGTAGATGTACAAGTGATAGAATTTGACCCATCAAAAAGAAAGCTTATCTTGTCAGGTAAGTCAATCGCTAAGCAAAAACGCGCGAGTAAAAGACAAGAGCGTATTAATGAGTTAGTAGAAGGACAAAAATACTCAGGTACTATTACTAAGCTAATGAATTATGGTGCGTTTGTTGATTTAGATGGTGTAGAGGGTCTAGTTCATAACACTGATTTATCTTGGACTAGAGTAAAGCATCCATCAGATGTGGTTAAAGAGGGTGATAAGGTAGAGGTTACAGTACTTTCAGTTAATCCGGAAAATGGTAAAATTTCATTAGCATTAAAAGATGTGGATCAAGATCCATGGCAAGTTGTAGCGGTTAATATTGAAGAAGGTTCAGTTGTAGATGGTACAGTTACTAAATTTATGCCGTTTGGGGCATTTGTAAAAATTGCAGACGGTGTTGAAGGGCTAGTTCATATTTCGCAAATCTGTAAAAAACGTATTACAAAGCCTGAGGAGGTTCTAGAACTGAATCAACCGATTAAGGCTAAAGTAACAAAGATGGATAGAGAAGCCAAAAAGATAAGCTTAAGTATTACTGCTCTTGATTTAGAAGTTGACGAGAACATGAAGAAATATATGTCTTAGACAAAAAAAGAGCTGGGTTAATCAGCTCTTTTCTTATGTCTAAAAAAGGAGAGATAGGATGTTTAGTTGGTTTAATCAGTGGTTAAAATATAATAGAAGACGAAGCCGGGGGACGGTTACTAGTACCAAGTATGATTCTAATGATATAGATAGTTTATTTGAAAGTCTTAAGTCTACTACCCTAAAATTACATCGTCAGGAAGAGCAACTAGAGCAAATAAATTCTTTAAAAAGAGTTGTTGATATGTATCTAGAGTTAGATCAAAAAACACATAATCAGTTGAAAAACTACGCTGTATTATACCGCGATAGTGTAGATGAGAAGACTAAGTTAAAAGCTAGGCTAATTCGTAATAACCCTGCCCTGCAGAGATTAGTGGAATATGAAGAGGAAATTCCAACATTAATTAGAGAATTAAAAAGTGTAGAAAACCAAATTCATATTTGCAAAAGTAATATTGAGTATTTAAGAGAGGAAAAAGAGCAATTAATTGAAGATAGAGAGACATTAATTGGAGGTTATAAGTTTCTTAAGGTGTTTACAGCAGTATTTTTATTAGTTTTAGGTTTAAGTTTTGTATTAGTTATTACTATGCTCCAAGTATTAAGAAATACTTTATGGATTTATGTAGGTAGTATAATTTGTGTGTTTATGGTATTTATTGTATTGCTGATAATTGCTAAGGACCGCTTAGAAAAGGCTTTAGTAAAAAATGAGCTGTTACAGAAAAAGGCTGCTAAATATATTCAGAAATATCAAATTCACTACTATCAGCAACAAAGCTATTTAGATTATGAGTTTAAGAAATTAGATGTGGATAGTATAGATCAATTAGAAACTTATTTTGAGCGATATACGAAAAACAAAGTTCATGAAACTAAGTATGACACTTATGTAAATAATATGATGATTTCTGAGAACCAAATTTCTGAAATTTTGGGTAATAATCAATTTAATATAAGAGGAATTGAGCGTATACAAGAGTGGCTAGTTAATCCTCATAAGCTTGAAGAAGCTAAATCTATAGTTTCTTCATTCGATTCAGTTAATAAACAAGTAGATGTGCTGAAAATATATGAGAAAGATTTATACAAACAAATTTTGGCTTATGGAGAAGTAGACCAGTATAAAGATATGATTGCAGGTCGACTTGAGGAGTATTATCAATGGACAGAAAGAGCATTGGATAGATCATAGGTAAGGAGTGAGGGGATATCGAATTAGTTGGAGTTGTTCTAGTTTTAATTGGTGTTATAATATGTGTATTTGCTAGAAGGATTGTAGTTGGGAAGATGGATTTAGAGGAACCAGATAAAAGTGAGTTTGAATTATTAGCTTCAGGTGCAATTTTTGCCGTTAGACTGGCCGGCGTTGTTACTGTTATATTAGGTATTTTATTTTTATTTATGGGGTAAGGAGAGTTTATGTTAGATAAAGTATATGACCCTAGTTTGGTCGAAGAAAAACTGTATAAAAGATGGATAGAGAAAGGTTATTTTCATGCTGAGGTTGATAAATCTAAGAAGCCTTTTACAATTATGATGCCACCTCCAAATATTACTGGAGAGCTTCATATGGGACATGCGCTTGATAATACTTTACAGGATATTTTAATAAGGTATAAGAGGATGCAAGGTTATAATGCTTTATGGATGCCAGGAACTGATCATGCTAGTATTGCTACTGAGGTTAAAATTGTAAATCGTTTGTTAGAACAAGGGATAACAAAAGCTGATTTAACTAGAGAAGAGTTTTTAAAGCATGCTTGGCAGTGGAAAGAGGAGTTTGGAGGTACAATTACTTCGCAGTTAAGAAAAATTGGTACGTCATGTGATTGGGAGCGCGAACGCTTCACTATGGATGAAGGTTTGTCTAAAGCTGTTAACGAAGTTTTTATTAGATTATATGAAAAAGGATATATATATAAAGGTGCACGTATTATTAATTGGTGTCCTGTATGCGAAACTAGTATTTCAGACGCTGAAGTTGTGCATGTGGAACAGCAAGGTAATTTTTATCATTTAAAATATCCAATTGTTAATTCTGAGGAATATGTACAACTAGCAACTACTAGGCCTGAAACTATGTTAGGAGATACTGCTATTGCTGTAAATCCTAATGATGATAGGTATAAACATTTAGTTGGAAAAAAAGTTATGTTACCCCTTACTGATAGGGAAATACCTATAATAGCTGATGAATATGTAGATATGGAATTTGGCACAGGGGTTGTAAAAATTACTCCATCACATGACCCTAATGATTTTGAAGTAGGGCAAAGGCACAATCTAGCGCAAATATGTGTTATGAACGATGATGGAACGATGAATGATTTAGCAGGGGTTTATAAAGGTTTAACTAAAGAAGAAGCAAGAGCTAAAATTATAAAAGATTTACAATCAATAGGATGTCTTATTAAAATTGAACCACATGCTCATAATGTTGGTACTCATGACCGTTGCAACCATGTAATTGAACCTATGATTAAAGAACAATGGTTTGTGAGAATGGAGGAGATGGCAAAACCTGCAATCGAAGCTTTGAAGAAACAGGAGCTTAATTTTATACCAGAAAGGTTTGGAAACACTTATTTAAGGTGGCTTGAAAATATAAGAGATTGGTGTATTTCTAGACAATTATGGTGGGGTCATCGTATTCCAGCGTATTATTGTAGTGGTTGTAATAAAGTTGTTGTAGCAAGGACTAAGCCAACTTCTTGTGATTGTTGTACTGATGCTGAGTTTGTGCAAGATGAGGATTCGTTAGACACTTGGTTTAGTTCTGCACTATGGCCATTTTCTACACTTGGTTGGCCTGATAATACTGAGGAATTAAAGTATTTCTATCCTACAAATGTTTTAGTTACAGGGTATGATATAATATTTTTCTGGGTGGTAAGAATGGTGTTTTCGGGTATTGAACAACTTGGTGAGATTCCATTTAAAGATGTTTTAATTCATGGGCTAATTCGTGATAGCGAAGGTAGGAAGATGAGCAAATCTTTAGGTAATGGAATTGATCCACTTAAGGTGATTAACGAGTATGGCGCTGATGCACTTAGATTGACTTTGATTACAGGTAATGCACCAGGTAATGATATGAGATTTTATTTTGAGAGAGTAGAAAATAATCGTAACTTCAGTAATAAACTATGGAATGCAACTAGATTTATTTTGATGAACTGTGAAGGGGAAGATGTTAGTCTTGATAAATTTCCTAATAATTTAACTGCCCCTGATAAGTGGATATTATCAAAAGTAAATAAATTAGCTCTAGAAGTTACTGAAAATATGGATAAATATGAATTGGGCTTAGCAGTACAAAAAGTATATGATTTTGCTTGGGAAGAATTTTGTGATTGGTACATTGAGATGGTTAAACCTCGTTTGTACAATAAAGATGATAACACTAGAGGGGCAGCATTATTTACACTAAAAACAGTAATGATAAATATATTAAAACTGCTTCATCCATTTATTCCATTTATAACTGAAGAGATATTTATGGGGCTGCAAGATACAGAAGAAAGCATAGTTGTATCAAGTTGGCCAAATTTTAATAATGATTGGAACTTTGAAACTGAAGAAGAAGAAATTGAGTTATTAAAAACTGCTATAAGGCAAATTCGTAATATTAGGCGTGATATGAACGTGCCACCTTCTAGAAAAGCAAAAGTATTTGTGGTATCAGAGCAAGAACAAGTGAGAGATATATTTATTAGAGGAACAGTATTTTTCGCTACACTTGGATTTGCCTCAGAAGTATTAGTGCAAAAAGATAAAGCAGGTATTGCGGACGATGCATTATCAACAATAATACCAAATGCATTAATATTTATTCCATTAACAGAACTTGTTGACATTGCTAAGGAACGGGATAGATTATCTAAAGAAAGAGATAAATATGAAGCTGAGATTAAACGTGTTGATCAGAAGTTAGCAAATCAAGGATTTGTGGCTAAAGCGCCAGCTAGTTTAATTGAAACGGAGAAGGCTAAAAAAGATAAATTTGTAATTATGTTAAATGAAATTAATGAGCGCATAAAATCTTTAGGTGCTTAGCAGAAAAGCCCCATAAGTTCGCTTATAGGGCTTTTTGTATATAAATAGGCATTAAAAGCACAGTTTAAGCATATAATGTACAAGCATTTAGTAAAAGGGGGAAAAATATGAGAAGAAACAGTAGACGTTCAAGTCGGAGACGTTCGAGTAGCAGAAGGGGTAGTAAACCTGAAAGATACCAGAATAGATATAGTAGAGCTGATAAAAAACCCAGTTCTGGACCATTTAATGGATTATTACTTATGTTTATGTTAGTTGGAGGTATGTATTATATAAATGTTGAAAAAGCAAATGAATTTCTAGCCACATATATGCCAGCTAACTTATTTGTTACTGCGTCAGCTTGGGTAGATAAACTTTTGATGAAATCACCCTCAGAAACGGAGCCATCTTTATTAACTTATTATACAATGCCTTGTTTAGAGGCTAATGTGGCAAAAACAATAGCAACTACGTTGTATCCAGAAGAAGCTATACAAGAGTTACCTAATGATGCATGGTATAGTAAGTATTATAGAGCATTGCAAAGTGATACAAGATTTAGTTATTTGATTGAAGAAAATTCTGATAAAATTTTAAGTGATGAATTACTAACATTAATCCTAAAAGAAATTTTAGGCGAAGGATATGTAATACAAACTGGTAGTGGAATATCATTTGAGCAGTTTTTAGATATGTATATTATGAGTCTTAATGCAATTGGAGAAGGAGACAAAATAAAACTTACTACATTAAGTATTGTAAGTACACCTGCTAATAACAGTGGATTATTATCTTGGAACGTACTTACTAATGATGGGGTATATAATTTTGAAGGTTTAATTTTAGATCCATTTGTTGATTATACGTTAGAAGTGGCAATTGCTGGTGATGATATAATTGGGATTACAAACACTATAGATTCAAAGAGTACATTAGAGCAGTGTTATATAGTAAATGTAGGAACTGATACTGCTATAGTTCGAGTGGGTGAAAAAGAAGTCACTTATAAACATTCTGGCTTGCAAAAAAGCGATGAAGGTTCACTTATGACATTAATAGTACAAGCTGGTACTATTCTTGATTTTATAACGTATATGGAGACAGCAGGAGATATTGTATTAAGAATTACTAATGATTATATTGAATTTGAAGAAGTAGGGAAATTTACATATGATAATGTTGCAGTCTATGACCAAACGTATGGTGGAGATTGGACAAATATATCACAAGTGGCTTCAGGTAGCCGTGTTGAATATGTTATGAACCATAATAACGAAGTAACATCGTTGAAAATTTTATCTAGACCAGATGAAGATGATGTTAGAGTAGTTATTACAGAAGATGGTTTGGGAGATTATATTCATAGCACTGTAAGTTTGGATTTACCGAGTGATGCAACAATTTACTATAACGAACAATTTATGAGTGTGGGGTCATCATCTTGGAATAGTGAGGATTTTGATTGGGAAATTGGAGATAAAGTTATTATTAGTGCTGATGCAGATATTACAATTACTTCAATAACAAGACAAAGTATTAACCCAAGTTATGTTGGAACTTTAGAAATATACAAAGAAGCAAATGGCTATACAGTTGTAAATGAGGTTGATATGAATAACTACCTAGCACGAGTTATAACTAGTGAGATGCCTACAGCTTATGGTCTTGAAGCATGTAAAGTACAAGCTATTTCAGCTAGGAGTTATGCTATTGTAACACAACGTACTTCAAAGTTTATGCAATATGGTGCACAAGTTGATGATACGGTTGCGAGTCAAGTTTATAATAATGTTCCTATGGATAGTATATCATATGAAGCAGCAACTAGTACTGATAGTATTGTTCTAAAGTATGATGGAAATGTAATAAGTGGAAACTTTTTCTCAACTTCTGCTGGATATACTGCTAACTTTGGGGAAGTATGGGCAACAGGCGAAATTTTTCCGTCTAATACTCCTGTATACTTATCTTCAAGGCAACAATATTTAGGAGATAGAGTTGTAACTGATATTAGTAACGAAGAGGATGCTTATACATTTTTCACTATGGCACCAGATGAAATTAATGCTTTTGATAACCATGCACCGTGGTTTAGGTGGGAACTTACTTATTCTGGTGAGCAACTCTCACAAATTATTAATAGTAATATAGAACGAATGAGTATGTTATATAGTAATTTAGTTAAAGTACTTTATAATAATACGTGGCAAGCGGCAGTTATATCTAGCATTGGGGATATTCAAGATATTGAGGTAAAACAGCGTGGTGAAGGTGGAAATATAATGTCTCTGATTATTATTGGGGAATCTGATACAATCCAAGTAGAATCAGAATATTTAATTCGTACAATACTAGCACCGGCTTACTCCAGTACTCCTTTAAATATTTCGCGTGGAGATGGAAGTACCCACCAAACTACTACACTACTGCCAAGTGCGTTTTTTTCAATGGATGTTAGTTATAATGACAAGGGTGAAATTGAAGAGTTAACCTTATACGGTGGTGGAAATGGTCATGGTGTTGGTATGAGTCAAGAAGGTGTAAAAGGTATGGTGGATAGAGGTTACACTTATAAACAGATAATAGAGCATTATTATCAAGATGAAGATGGTAAGTGGATACCTCTTGTAGCTGGGTACTATAACGGTGAGAATGAGTGGACAAAGCTTCCAGGATATTATGATAATGATAAGCTAAGAAATGAAGATAATATAGAATCAGCTGGTAGCAATACTACTGAATATGTGGTTGAGTTTATGCCTGTTGCTACTAACGAAGATGGAAAGTATATAGATGAAGATGGAGAAGAAATAGAAGA
>MDSQ01000039.1_pt1 | contig 28984 bp, 29 predicted proteins | sample 1008251 | NCBI WGS metagenome assembly MDSQ01 (sample SAMN05526597, study PRJNA338239) | gut metagenome | isolation source: Hindgut content | host: Naso unicornis | place: Saudi Arabia: Red Sea | collected 2016-05
AGTTTTTTGCTTATAGTATATCATATCAAATATTAGTTGCCTAGGTTTGTTAATATTTTCTTAGTATAAAATATTAATATTTACAAATACTAATATTGGGCAGGTTAATTTATTTTTTATCTTATAATATTTTCATGCAGTATTTAACTGCTATCAAAGATAGACTTAGATTAATTTTATATCCCAAAAATACTATAATATGAGGTGGACCTTATGCAACTTAACGACAAAGAAAAACAAGCATTAAAAGACTTACAATCTCAAGAAAAACTTTGCAAGGAAAAGTATGATAAATACGCTCAACAAGCACATGACCCTGTTCTTACTAATTTATTTAATGAATTAGCAACAGAAGAACAACAACATTATGATTCATTAAATCAAGTATTAACTCAAGGGACTGTACCTCAAGTTAACTGCAACGACTCTAAAGGTAAAAATTATAATCCAACTGCAACTTATAGCCAAGGAGATAATTCTGCTTTTAAAACTGAAGATTCTTTCTTAGCAACTGATTGTATTGCTACAGAAAAATTAGTTTCTGGAGAATATAATGATGATGTTTTTGTATTCGGTGATTCTGATGTACGTAAATTATTTGCAGATATCCAAGTAGAAGAACAAAACCATGCAGAGATGTTATATAAATATAAAGTTTCTAACGGAATGGCTAATTAGTTTATAACATAAAAAAGAGACCCTAGAGTCTCTTTTTTATGTTATATCTTTATTATAATATATCAATAACTTCATCATTTAAAGCTTTATTCATACTTCTTACAGCACAAAATTTTCCACACATAGAGCAAGTGTCTTCATGCTCTGGCATTCTATCTTCTCTAATTTTCTTAGCGGTTTCAGGGTCAATTGCACATTCCCACATACCTTCCCAATCTAGATTTCGCCTTGCGTCACTCATCTTATCATCAATATCTCTAGCATGCGGAATACCCTTTGCAATATCTGCGGCATGTGCTGCTATTTTACTTGCGATAATTCCTTGCTTAACGTCTTCTAAATTAGGCAATGCAAGATGCTCTGCTGGTGTTACATAACATAAAAATGCCGCACCAGCCATAGCTGCCACTGCTCCACCTATAGCAGATGTAATATGATCATACCCTGGTGCAATATCTGTAACCAATGGACCTAAAACATAAAACGGTGCACCCATACATATGGTTTGTTGTATTTTCATATTAGCTTCCACTTGGTCTAACGGCATATGCCCTGGACCTTCCACCATCACTTGTACATCTTTTTCCCACGCTCTTTTAGTAAGCTCGCCTAATCTCACCAGCTCTTCAATTTGGCAAACATCCCCAGCATCTGCAAGGCAACCTGGTCTACACGCATCCCCTAAAGAAATTGTAACGTCATACTCACGGCAAATTTCTAATATATCATCATAATATTCATAAAATGGATTTTCCTCTCCCGTCATTGTCATCCACGCAAATACCAAAGAACCTCCACGAGATACAATATTCGTTTTCCGTTTATGCATTTTTATTTGGTCAATAGTCTTTCTGGTAATTCCACAATGCAGTGTTACAAAATCCACACCATCTTCAGCATGCAATCTTACTACGTCTATAAAATCTTTTGCTGTTAATTCCTTTAAATCTTTTTGATAATGGATCACAGAATCATATACAGGTACTGTCCCTATCATTGCCGGGCATTCAGATGTCAGTTTTCGCCTAAATCCTGTAGTGTCTCCATGAGAAGATAAGTCCATAATAGCCTCAGCCCCCATGTTAACTGCTTCCATAACCTTTTTCATCTCAACGTCATAGTCCTTGCAGTCTTTAGAAACACCTAGGTTAACGTTAATCTTAGTTCGTAACATAGAACCTACACCATTGGGTTCAATACACTTATGATTTTTATTTGCACATATTGCAATTTTTCCTGTGGCAACGTTTTCACGTATAAATTCTACGTCTCTAAATTCTTTTTTTGCCACATTCTCCATTTCTTTTGTAATTATACCCTTTCTTGCAGCTTCCATTTGCGTCATTGTTAAATCCTCCTATTTTTAATTATATACTTTACTCCAAAAAGCTTGTTTTGGCAAGGGCTTTTTTGCAAAGTTAAGTAAGTATATATATTCTATAAATAACCAATTTCTATATCTACATAATAATGTTTCAATATCTCATCATATGTATATCCTAAGTCCACCATTCCTTTAACTCCTTCTTGACTCATACCAACACCGTGACCATTACCCCCGCCATATATTTTCAACTGGGAAATAGCACCATTTTTATCATAAGTCTTTTCATATGTAAAAAATGCACTAGGCAATAAAGATAAATCATTTATCACAGAACCATCTGCACGTGTTACCCCAATTTTACCGTAACTTTCACTTAATTTATTCGGAGCTAAAATCGTTCTTATCAAGTATTCTGTATCTACTAAAATAGCTTCTTTTGAACCCACTATTAGCAGCGACATAATGTTTCCACCCTCGCCTCTTTCTACTACTTCTATATCTTGTACTGTACCTATACTATCTACTACGCCACTTTCCCATTTATTTACGTTTAATCTTCTAACCGTATCTGGATATATGCTAGTTAAAGTTTGTATACAATTGTTTATTATATTCGATAACTCGTCTCCATTATAGGTTACTTCCCATCTAAACCATGGGGCATCACTATCAAATGCATCTATTTCGCCAGGGGTGAGCGTAAAAAAATCCCAAGCATCTTCTTCTGTTGTCATATCCATGGAAAAATCATCTAGGTATTGTGCTTGTGATGATAAATAAATAGGTGTGCTGGTTGGAAAAGTTGACCCCGCCCAGACTTCACCAAAATTAGCACTGTATCCGGCAGATGTGCTATAAAAATTTCCGCTTATAACCTTGTTATCATATTTTAGCACCATACCACTTGTATCTTTTGCAGCTTGTAATGATATGTCATCTATCTTCACATTATTATACACTTGGCTCGCTATAGTATCATCTACATTGCCTCCATACTGCGTAAATTTTGATGTAGCCCCTGTTACTAATGCGTAACTTCTTGCTGATATAGCTTGCACCTTACAAGCTTCTAAGCCAAAGCTTGTTGGCATCTCACTAGGTATAACTCTTGCTATATAATTATCCATATCAACTTCATTTATTATAATGTATCCATCTTGTTCTTTATATATTTCAATACTTCCCACATAAGTCGGATTTATATTTTGTCTTACTATGCTAGTTATAGTATATCCTGAAGTATAATTTTCACTAAATTTTATCTTCTCTCCCACATCAAAATCAAACTTATCTAGCTCAAATTCATCATTAGGCCCTAAACTTATTATTTTATCATTATATACAAACTGTGTCTCATCTTGTGATATTAACTTTATATTTTTATGAGTATATCCGCCTAAACTATCTTCAGATACAACTATGCGTACATTATCCATTGTAGGCTCTTTAAGTATGCTAAGACTTGTTATTTTATCGTCTTTTAAGCTATAACTTACTTGTGTACCTGTCGCAACTTTCGATATATTATCTGCTCCAAATATTTCCACGCTATCAAAAAAGAATTTGCCGGATTTTGCAAATTCTATGTAATCATTTGTAATTCTAAGCACCGTATCTCCTAACTGATCTAAATATTTAGTAAAAGATATTACTGTGCCATCTTGTATTTCTAGATTTACTAAACTTCCTTTATCTGCCTCGTTAAAATTACTATGTTTATACTGCATCTCTATGTCATATGTTTTTATTGTAATGGTATCACCTAATACATCTACAATATAACAGCCTTCTATTATTCCGGTATGATGTGTAATTTGATTAATGCCCAGTATATAATTATCTGAGACTACAACTTCTAATGTATTATCTACTAATGGTTCTAATATAAATCCGTGATAGTCATAAATTCCGTCGCTAGTTAGTACATTCCAAGTTGCTAAATTATCTGCTGATGTGCTAATTACACTTAAAGTTTTGGTTTGTAATACATTTGATTTTCCTATAGTTTCTAGACTGCTTTGATATATATCTAAAAACTGCTCAAAAGGTATTGATTCTTCTAGTAAACTAACTTGCGTATTTAAAGAATATCCATCGCCTAATATCTGGTTAATTATCTGAGTTGCCTTATCATGTGTCATAACTACGTTTGCATTTTCTTCTGTTAAAAAGTCAAATCTCGTATCAGCTTTTAACACCCTGTAATACTTACTATACCAATTATCTTGTGGTATATCTACAAATTCTTCTGAGTGTAAAGTTGTTGCTAAAATTTTTACTGCATTCGCCTCAAAAAATGGCATTGTATAACTTTCGCTTATTTCTTCTGCAGAATTACTAAATAAATTTTTTACAAAGTCGGTTGCATTATTTACGCCTGTCTTAATTCCTGTCGGCACAACACTCCATGCATCAACTGATGTTGGGTTAAAATAGTAATACCCTCCTACAACAGCAATCAATAAACATATAATCAATAGTCCATTACCTTTAGGTTCCTCGTATCTTTGCCTCCTACTTCCACGCCTTTGTACATTTCCTCGCATATACCTTCCTCCTAACAAATTTTTTGATCGGTTTCTTTACTTTGGTTTTTTCTCTAACAATAAATTAGTCGTCTTTGAACATTAGTTATAGAAGAAAACTTCATTCAGTTGGGGTTAGAACCCCACTGAATGTTAGTTGCCTTCAGATAAATTAACTGATATATTATATGCATAGCTTGTACAATTCATTACAAAAAGACAATAAAAAAACGCCTCTAGGCGTTTAAAATTTCATTTCCCCATCTTGCCGTCCTCGCAATTTTGACGCCCTAGCATAGCTAGGTGGGTGACTAAGTCCAAACTATTGCCTTCCCCTGCGCAAAGCGTATTAGGTTGGGGCCCGACATTGTTTTTCGCATATCCGTCTCCCTGAGTTGAGTTGTAGGTTCAAAATAACGAGTCATCGTACAACACAGGTTAATGTTTTATTACATATTATTATATCCTTAATTTCTTAAAAATACAAGGGGTATTATCGTTTTATTTTCTTTAATCTAAAAAAATCTTCTCGTTCTTTTTCGTCTAGGCTCTCTTGTATTTGTTTAACTTGCTGATTATACTTAGGAATTTGTATATTTGATAGTGCATTTGTACGCTTTTGTGTCTTTTGAATTTCTTTTGCTATTTTAAAAATTGAATTTTCAAGCTCGGCTAATTCATATATCCTATATTGAGCTTCTTTAAATTTTAAAATCGCTTTATCAAAGGCCGTATTAGTTTCATAAAAGCTATAGTTAGGTTCCACATCTTCTTTTTTAAACTTAATAATAGGAATAGTAGTACCCATTACACTCTTTAAGAGCACCTCAAAATGCTCATCTTGAGGTATACTATATGTTATCTCTTCTACTTTTTGAATTCCCATTATGATATTTGCATTTTGCAAAGCAAGATAAGCTTCTTGCATAATATCTGCAATATTAATTTGCATATTTTTTGCTTTCTCAACAAGTTCCATCATCTCTCGAATTAATATATTTCGCTTTTTATCTAATAATTCATATCCCGACTTTGATAATTCAAGTGAGGATTTTGCTTTTATCAAATTTGACTTAGTAGGTGCCACTTGCATCGCCATAAACTACTCTCCTTTTTGATAATACTTTTCAATCAAGTCTTCTGGTATTCTATCTAGCTCTGTAACAGGTAAAACACTTAAGACTTCCCACCCAATATCTAACGTTTCAAATATACTTCTATTCTCATGTTGACCTTGTGCAATAAATCTTTCTTCAAATCTTCTGCCAAATTCAAGATATTTTTTATCTATTTCACTAAGGTCATCCTCACCTATAATTTGTGCCAAAGACCAAATGTCTTGTACATGTGAATATGCCGCAAACAGCTGATTTGTAAGATCTATATGGTCCTCTCTGGTATAATCTTTTCCTATACCATCTTTCATAAGACGAGATAAGGACGGCAAAACCGCAATTGGCGGATATACTTGCTTTTGATTTAGTTCTCTACTTAACACGATTTGCCCTTCTGTTATAAATCCTGTTAAATCAGGTATCGGATGTGTTATATCATCATTTGGCATAGTTAATATAGGTATTAATGTAATTGAGCCCTCTCTATCTTCTAACATTCCCGCTCGTTCATATATAGTGGATAAATCACTATATAAATAACCTGGATACCCTTTTCTAGAAGGCACCTCACCTCTTATAGAAGACATCTCACGCAAAGCTTCTGCATAACTTGTCATATCTGTTATTACCACTAATACGTGCATGTTCTGCTCAAATGCTAAATATTCAGCAGCCGTTAAAGCTGTTCTAGGCGTAGATATTCTTTCTACTATAGGGTCATCAGCAAGGTTTAGATACATCACTACGTGGTCTAAAACTCCAGACTCCTCAAAGCTTTGCTTAAAGTAATTTGCATCGTCATGTCTCACCCCCATGGCTCCAAAGACCACTGCAAAATTTTTCTCATTTGCTCCTTCAATTTTCGCTTGGTTAACTATTTGTACTGCAATTTCATTATGTGCCATACCGTTTCCCGAAAATATCGGTAGCTTTTGCCCTCTTATTAAAGTTATTAGTGCGTCAATTGCAGATATACCTGTTTGTATAAAGTTGCGAGGATATTTTCTAGCTACAGGATTAATTGGTCGTCCATTTATGTTTGATTGACGTTGTGAAACTATATTCAAACCTCCATCTATAGGTTTGCCAACTCCGTTAAATACTCTGCCTAATATATCAAGACTTAGCGGTATTTCAAGTGGCTTACCTGTAAATTGTACCATAACATTTTGTGTTGAAATGCCTGTTGTCCCCTCAAACACTTGTACAACAACATAATCCCCTTCTATCTTAATAACTTTACCATATCTAATCTCTTGTTGGTCTACAGTAATTTTTACAAACTCACCATAAGCTACGTTTGTCACACCTGTCAACATAATCAGAGGTCCTTCAATTCTATCTAATTTTAAATATTCTTTAAACACCTGTTCACTCCTCCTTTTAATGTTGATACAAGTCCCGTAGTTCTTTATACTCTTTTTTGATTTGTTCTATCATATCATCTAATAATTCGAGGCGTGAATTGGGCACTTCATATTTCATTTTAATTATTGCCTGATAAATCGGTTGTTGTCTAATTGTTATCAAAGGAATTCCCATCTTAACGCAAGATAAAGCACTTTCATAGAAAGTATCTAGTACTTTTAACATCTTATACTGTTTTTGCAAACTTACGTACGTATCTTCTTTATGCAAAGCATTCTGTTGTAAGAAACCTTTTTTTATCGTACGAGCTGTTTCCAATATAAGCTGTTGGTCATTTGGCAACACATCTTCTCCAATTAATTTTACAATCTCAGTTAGCTTTTCTTCTGATTGTAATAGCTTTACCATTTTACCCCTAATATACAACATGTCTTCTGCCACGTTTTCTCTATACCAATCAGATAACATTGTTACATAACTACTATAGCTTGTTAAATAATTAATTGCTGGGTAATGTCTGGCATATGCTAATTTTTTATCCAATGCCAAAAATGCGCTCACAAACCTCTTAGTATTTTCTGTTACAGGTTCTGAAAAATCTCCGCCAGGAGGTGATACAGCTCCTATTATTGTAACAGAAGCTTCTTCATTATTTAGCGTTTTCACACATCCTGCACGCTCATAAAATTGTGCCAATCTTGACGGCAAATATGCTGGGTACCCTTCTTCTGCTGGCATCTCCTCTAGCCGACCAGAAATTTCACGCAAAGCTTCTGCCCAACGTGACGTTGAGTCTGCCATAATCGCAACATCATACCCCATATCCCTGAAATATTCTGCCATAGTTATCCCAGTATAAATACTAGCTTCTCTTGCCGCAACTGGCATATTTGAAGTATTTGCAATAAGGATAGTTCTTTCCATTAAAGGTCTATTGGTTCTAGGGTCAATAAGACTTGGAAATTCTTCTAATACATTGGTCATCTCATTTCCACGCTCTCCACAACCAATATATACAATAATATCTGCATCACTCCACTTGGCCAGCTGATGCTGTGTTACAGTTTTGCCTGTACCAAAACCGCCTGGCAGTGCCACAGTGCCTCCTTTTGCAACAGGAAAAAACGTATCTATTACACGTTGCCCTGTAATTAAAGGCTTATAAATAGGTATTCTTTCAAGAATTGGCCTTCCTTTTCTAACTGGCCATTTTTGTACCAAAGTAAGATTATATTGATTATCATTTGATAATTGTAACGTAACTATAGTATCATTTATCGTATATTCGCCATTTGGTTCTATGCTTATTACTTCTCCTGATATATTAGGAGGTACTAATAATTTATGCAAAATACTGGGTGTTTCTTGGATTTGCCCATAAACCATCCCACCTTTTAACATATCTCCTACTTTTACAGTTATTGTTACATTCCATAATTTTTCTGTATCTATAGATAGTAGGCCTATTCCATCTGGAATAAAATTAGGTGAGATACTTTCTATCTTTTTTAAGGGTCTTTGTATTCCGTCAAACATGTTTCCTAGCATTCCTGGACCTAAACTTATAGATAACGGTGCTCCTGTTGAGAAGATTTGCTCATTTGCATAAAGTCCTTCAGTTTCTTCATATACCTGAATAGTCGCCATATCTTTTTCTATTATAACAACTTCTCCAATAAGCATTTTATCACCAACTGTAACCATCTCATTCAGTTTAAATGCACCCATATTTGAGCCTTTAACTACCGGTCCATTAACTAATTCTACTTTTGCTTCACTCACTTATCCCCACCTCCTTTTGTATAGCCTCTAATATAATACTTACTAATTCTTCATATTTATCTGAAATTTCACTGTCTAATGATAAATCTATTTGAATATTTATCTGTGGTTTTTTTAAAATTATTCCACCAACAATAATTTTATCATCACTTTTAATCTCATCTTCACTATTTAGGTAAGATTTAACTAAGTTATAGTGGTTGTTAAAATCTTTTTTACTAAGATGAACTTCTGAAATTCCGTCTTTAGCTAAATATGGTTCAACTTGGGTCAAACTTTTCTGTAAAAAATTTATATACTCTTGGCTATCTGTGTATTCGTCTAATTTTTTGTACAACTCTTCATATGCTTGCTCAACACATGCCTGTTTAATTTGTAAAATCTGCTTTTTAGCATCCAGTTTAATCTTTCCATGATCACTTGCTAATTTTGTTTTAATAACCTTTTTTTCTTCTATAACATATCTTTTTGCTTGCTCTTTTATTTCTTTTTCTCGGCGCTCTTTTTCTTCTTTATAATGCTCTGTTATCTGATTAGTCTTTGTTTTCAATTTTTCAGAGGTATCTTGTTGCATTAATTTTGAAAATAAAGCTAGCTTTTGCTCTATCGTTACCATTTTTTTAATCACCTCATATTTTTATGCCTACAGATTCTCTGATATACTTAGATATGGCATCCCCCGAGCGTGTTGTACCATGCCTATCCGGAATTTCTATTATCATAGGAATAGCCTTTTTTAGCTTATATTCCATAATCTCTTCTGTTGCTAAATCTACGATTTTTTCAGTCAGTATCAATAAGCCAATAGTTTCGTCCCTAAACACTTCCTTTATAGTATCTAAAACTTCTTTTTTTGTGTGTACAATTACGCCATCAATACCTGCTAATCTCATTCCTATCCATGTATCTTTATTGTCACTTATCAAAAAACTTTTCATACGTTTTTACCCGAACAATATAAGAATTGAAATAATCATACCATAAATGGCAATACCTTCTGCCATACCAACAAATATTAGAGTTTTACCTAATATTGAAGAATCTTCTGATACCGCACCTATAGCTGCCGAACCTACAGTACCAACAGCACGCCCTGTACCCATTGTTGCCATACCCGTACTTAATGCTGCTGCAATATACTTAAACCCTTCACCTACGGATATCCCAACTTCTGTAGTCGCTTCTGCAGTTGTTGCAAATACTGGTGTTTCAAAAATTAGAAATGCTATTGCCGTAATTACCATTAAACTAAACGGAACTATTGTTGAATAAATAGCAGTTTTAATATTTCCCACTTGTTTCTTTTTTACTGCTTTAATACCTACTTCAATCGTTATTCCTGCAATAATTGCCGCTAATATAGTTGCTATAATTATCATTTTTATTTACCTCTTTCTATGCTTATATAATTTCTTGTTCTTTGCCTAAAATAATTGGGTTATATGCGTATCCGCCGCCCATAAAATATTTATTAAACATCTCGTAATACTCAAGTCTCAAACATTGTACAAAAACTACTAAACCTTCTAACGTTAAAATTAAAATATTTCCTAATACTAATATAAAAATCTTTAATATAATATTATCTGTCATTTCTGACATAATTAAAAACGCCAAAAATAGCCCAGCATGATTTAAAGCGAATGCCCCCACCCTAATAAATGAAATTGCATTACTAAGACCGCTAAGCACAGTTTCTAATCCCTCAAAGCCATTTTCCACAAAGTATGTTCCTTTGTCACCTTTTATTAGAGGACGTGTATTTTCGATTAAGTGAGTTAATGGTTCTTTAAAAACCATCACAATAAGCGCCACTATAATAGATATCTCAAATACTATAGGCGATATACCTATTACTCCTGTAATAGAAGCTATTAATAAAATTAAGCTAATATAAAATATATATCCAAATACCCCATGACTGCCAAAAATACCATGTTCTATGTCAGACCGCCTTAAACTATTTATAATTCCCACTGTATATGATAGTGTTAACAAAATTACTCCCACCACAACACTTGCTACTAATATAGGAATTATATTATCTGTATCTAGTGGAGACCCTCCCAATATACTAGGCAGCCAAGGTAATTGATGTTGCTCTAATCCAAATAAACTTCCATAGAAAAACCCAAATAACATAGAGCATATGGCTAACCGTTTTAATAATCCACCTGCTGTGGCATTTTTCTTAGCCACTATGCTCCCAGCAACAAAATATAAAAATCCTTGCCCAATGTCTCCAAACATTATACCAAATATCAAACATATAGATAATGCCAAAAACGGCGTGGGGTCTATTTCATGATAAGACGGTAGACCATACATTTTTACTATCATTTCAAAAGGAGCAAACAATTTATTATTATTTAATATTGTTGGTGGTTCATCTGTTTTTTCAATCGGTTTATTAGATATAACATATTTATTTGTTATGTCTGAAATTTGTTTTTCTAAATCTGCTACATCTTTTTGCGGTACCCAGCTCCTAACTACAAATACATTATTTCCATGATAAACTTGGTTACTAAGTTTCAAAATCTCACGTTCTAACTGTACTCTAGTATAAATTCTGTTTAATAACTGTCGTTTATTATTTATATCTTTATAGACCAAAGTGTTTAGTCTCTCAATTTCTTTGTTGTATACTTCTATCTTATCATGCAAATGTTTTTCGATTTGAGTTATATCTCCTAAAAATTCATCCGGTATACGTATTTTTTGCCAATTTACTGAGGCTAGTATATTCTTAGTTTCTTGCTTTAGATGATTTGGATAAATTACAAGGTATATATCTTCCTTTATATCAGGTACTTCTCCTACTTTAACTACAATTGCACTTATATTCTCATAATTTTTTCTAATCTGCATCGTGTTTTCATGAGCCAATAATCCTACTTGAAATCCGAAATTATTCAACTGGGTTAACATTTTAAATTTAATATTCTTTTGTTTTACGCTATGAACTATATTTTCTAAATACCTGAGTTCTATATGACTGTTTTCTAATTCTCGTAATTTTTCTATATTTTCCTCCGTCTCTAATATAAACTTATTTAACTCATCATTCGCAGTAGCTAGCGTATAAGAATTATCGTTACGATCAATTTCTAAACTTATATTTAAACTACTAGCTATTCTTTCTAATGTATAACTCATATTATCTATATCTAGTTCATCAGTCTCTTCTAATGTATAATCTTCCATTATATGAGATATCTTACTCTCATATTCATGAGTTATGAAATTATCTAAGTCATCATGCGTTGTATCTAGATGAATTCTTTCACTTAGAATTAATTTTTCTAAAATTTTTCGTTTATCTTTTTGTGATGCAACTAAACTCACCATGGTCATTTTCTCAATAGCCACTTGTTACGCCCCTTTCTATATATTACTAGTACTTACCAAATATTTTTTAATTTCTATATCAGGCAAGTCATATCTTTTTCCTTCTATTATTGCAATAATATCTTCTTGTATAGTCTCTAAACTTACTATATATGATAGTAAATTTCCAATTTTAGATGCGTTTTTAGTTGATTTTTCATATAACATTTTATCTAATCTTTTTTCTAATAAATCATTATTTGCTTCAAATACAGTATAATTAAGATATTTATTTGCCAATAACTTAAATTTTTCTAAGTCTTCTGTATAACATAGGTTTTTCATCCTAGTATACGATAATTTATATCCTTTTCCAAGACTATATATTAAAATTTCTTCATTAGATACATCATAATATTTTTTTGCTCTATATATCCATTCAATATTTAACCTATCTATTTTTTCGCCAACTAATCTAGTAGCTATTTTTTTATCTGCTTCATCTAATTTATTAGCTTTTTTAATTAATATTGAGTAGTATAACTCACTTGTTTTCATCTCTAAATGCCACTCTCTAAATAATATTCCATCTTTATTAGTGCTTATCATAGTGGCATAATAAATAGAGCCCTTTAATAAACTTGTAAATTCTTCAATGGTACGTGCGTGTAATAGTTTATTAAAATCGATGCTAGAATATTTTTCACTATGAATAAAATATTTACTTATTTTATCTTTTAACTCATCTTTTATCACTGCCCGTAGTATCAAATTTAAATCATGTAACTCATATCGTTGTAGAATACATAAAAAGAAATCTTTATATACACCCGACATAAAACCAATCATTTTTTCAATTTCAGCTACTATCGCTTTTTCTAATACTATCTCAAAATCGTCTCTATGCATATCTTTTATGCTATAATCCACAAATTTTTTGTATGCTTCCTTTTTAAATATATAGTCTAATATTTGATTGGTATTACTTAATTCGAGTAATTTTCTAAACTCACTAGGGTGTAGTAGTATACGTTTTCTAGCACGTATTTTTGCCTCTAATGCCTGATATGATACGAACTCACTCATAAACTGCTTCTTCCTTAGTAACTAATTCATCAAATAATTGCTCTACTACACTGCTCTTAATCTTAGAAAAAGCTTTTGTTATTAAATTTATTTCATTTTGAGTTTGCTCAGTAATTTGTGTATATTCTAATGCATTTGCTCCTTTTAAGTCTTTTTCATACTCCGCAACTTGTTTTTTTGCTTCTTCTAAAATGTTTTTACACATGTCACTTATTTCCGTCTCTAGCTTAGCTGTTAAATTTTCTATAGTTTGTTTAGCTTGTTGCTGTTGCAGAGTGGCTTCTTGGTCTATAACAATAATTTCTTCAAAGATATCTTGCATACTTCTGCCTTCTTTCTACCCTTTTATAAATAGTTTACCATATTTCCCAAAAAATAGAAGAGGTTTTTCTACCTTTTATTTATCATATAGATTTTCCTTTTTTCGTATAGTAAGATTTGTTGAAATTTTAATCCATTTAATGGTTGTTGACAATCTTTTTTTCATATGGTAATCTTATTTTAGTACATATTTTGTTGAAATTTAATACAAAGCGAGGGAATAATACATGAAAATTTTTAGAATGCTAACTTTAATAGGAGTTATTGGTATAAGTGTTGGTTGTAGCAGTGGGGCTGGTGCTACAGATGCCGTGGAAAGTAATAACCATGATACCACAGTTGTTAGTACTGATGTAGATGATGTTAATGATGTAGATGATGTTAATGATGTAGATGATGTTAATGATGTTAATGATGTTAATGATGTTAATGATGTTAATGATACTAATTTTACAGAAGATAATAGTGATTTTGATGTCATTGAGGACATTCCTATGGAGGAAATATTAGCCGAAATACAATTTACAGATAATACAGATATGTGGTCAGGGTTTAGCGTTAGTTTTACAATAGACGAGAATATCGGAACTTATGATTACATAGCTATCAATGAATTTGGACAAGAAGAATTAGATTTTTTAATTAGCGATGACATTGGTGATGGTCTATTGGAATTACAAACTGAATATTACCAAGCCATTTTTTCAGGAATAGATGTTTTAACTACATTGGTAGAAAATTATTATAATTTAGATGGCAGCTTAGTTAAATCTGTTGAATATAATCTTAAATAAAATTAGTATTGACATCTTTTTTAGATTATGGTATTATTTATTAATATTAATTACATTTATGGTGTAATTTAATAAATAATTTTAGCGTATTATAAGGAGATGAAGAGAATTATGAAATTTTTTAAGATGTTAGCTATAGTAGGTGTTGTAGCTCTAAGTGTTGGATGCAGTAGTAGCAGTGGTGGCGCACAAGCAAGTAGCGATAGTGTAAGTACTAAGCAATTATCAGATTATGCAGATAGCTTAGAATTTACAGATAATACTGATATGATGCTTGGTTATAGTATTTCTTTAAGTATTGAAGGAAATGTAGCAACATTTACATATATGCCAGTAGAGGAACTCACACAAGGACAATTAGATGCTATAAAAGCTAATGTTGAGAGCGAGGCTATGTATAATGTTACTATTAATTCTTTAGCGCAAACTTTTAACTCTGTTTCTGATATAGCAGATATCGAAGTGGTATATGAATTTTATGATTATGATAATAATTTACATTTTTCTACGGACTACCTGTTATCTGAAGAAAATATAGAAAAAGCTTCACTAAGTTCAGAAAATGATATGATACAAGCAGTGTTAGACCAACTACAATTTGAAGATAATACAACTCTATGGCCAGGGTTTAGTATTTCTCTTATAATAGAAGATAGCACAGTATACTATCATTATTATCCAGTTGACGAAATTGGTCAAGCTGAAGTAGACCTTTTAGCAGATTTTGAAGTGGATGATTCCTTTATGCAATCACAAACTGATGCATATAAAACAACATTTGAAGTAGCAGAAGATTTAACAAAAGTAGTTGAGCTTTATTATAACTTAGATGAAAGTTTAGCTTTTGAAGTTGAATATAACCTAAAATAGATATGCCTAGGCATATCTATTTTAAATTTTCTATTAATTGCTGTGAATAAAATTCATATGCATTATTTTTATTAGTTTCAATTTTATATTTTATATATTTTGATTTATTTTTTATGCTAACTTTTTTTATATCTTCTTTTAATATTTTCTCTCCAAAAACTATCAACTCATCTTCTTGCCCTGTATACACCTTACCTGGAATATTTATAATTTCTAAACCCAATAACAATAGAACTACTATTATAGAATTAAAATTAAATGTTTGGCGTCCTATTAAATTGAGTATATTAATTATTATCATAGTTACAAAAAATATTAAAGTCAAACAAAACAAAAAGTCTTTTTTCAGTACTTCTTTCTCCATATATTCTTTTGCATAAGGTTTTTCAATTATATATGTTAGTACTTTAGTTACAATTACTAAACAATATAACATAGCTATTAATATATACATCCATTCTCTTGACACCCAAACCTCCTCAAAAAGTAGACAACGACGTCTACTTTTTATTTAAGCAACAATTTTTATACTTCATTCCGCTTCCGCATGAACAGCGTGAATTTCTTCCTAGCTTTTCAAATTTTACTACTGTTTTAGATTTTTTAAAATTTCTGTTAAGTTGGTTTTTTTCTTCTAAAGTAAGCAAAGTATCCCATTCTTTTAGATTATAAAGCCAATCAGCTTTTGCCTCTAACATGTTCCAGTATAACTTTTTCAAATCATACTCTAGCCTAACATGAGAATCCGCAGTCATTTCTTCTAATTTATAAGGACCTGCTACTAAACTTTCATTAATTCCATCCACAAATCCTAAAAATTCATAGTCACTCATGTCATACTTAGGTCCTAGCTCTGCTATGGTTCCTTCAATAATTTCATCTGGATTTGAAAGCATTTTAGCGTACACATTTCTTTCTTTTGTAAGATACTTTTCAACTACTTTTTTGTACTCCTCTGTTGAACGCTCTTTCGCATCTTCTCCGTAATTTTCCCATTGGTCATATAAACTCATAGTTTTTTTCTCCTTTTCACTTCAAGTATGTTCCTAGTATCTCTCCATAGTATAACACATGATTATTATCATTATTGTACCACTTTTCAAACACTTCAGCACTTACCATGTCCTTTTCTAGTGGCATTCGTGCAACTACCTTGCACTCATAATGAAGACTGCATTCTTCTACTAACTTTGTATTAACATTATTAGCAGATATAGGAGTTATATTGGCTACCTCCCATTTGTTTACATCTTTGCCGGACAAAGAACCGCATTTTGCAAGGGCTTCTTTTAAGTCATTATCAATTGGTATGCTAACGCTAAATTGCTGACTATTTTCTAACAGTGTATAAGTATGACGAGAATATCTAACTAATACCATAAACATAGGTTTGCCCCAATAAAATCCTATACTTCCCCAAGATATAGTCATAGTATTATCCATTTCTTCATTTGATACACTTAAAAATGCACCTTTTTGCAAATTTTGTAGTGCTTCACTAGCATACTCATTATACATTACTTCTCTCACATTGTCACCTCTTAAAATAATAATATACTTAATTACTATATGCTTTATTTTAATTTTAAATACCTCAAGCTAAATAAAGTGTAATTCCTCAAATTGTGATGAACAATATTACCAATATACTACCATTTAATACTACAAAGATTTATATGTGTAGTATGTCCTAAATTAATAAAATTATTTTAAATTTGCATATTTTTGGGCAATAATTTCTGCTGCTTGTATTCCATCTACTGCACTAGATGTAATTCCACCTGCATATCCTGCTCCTTCTCCCGCAGGGTATATACCTTCTATATTACTTTGATACTGTTTATCTCTTAGTATCCTAATAGGGGATGAACTTCTTGTTTCAATACCAGTAATCAAAGCATCTGGGTGGTTGAATTTCTCAATTTTAGTACCAAAATAATTAATTGCATCAGCTATAGAATCTGCCATAAACTTTGGTAAACTTTCTCTTATATTAGTTTTCGTTACATCTGGTTTATAAGTCGGCTTTACAACTCCTATTTCTGTAGTAGGTTTATTCTGCAAAAAGTCGCCTACCGTCTGCACTGGTGCATTATAATTTTCACCACCTAAATCATAAGCTAACCTTTCTAACTGTTGTTGTAATCTAATACCAGCAAGAGGATTATTGCTTTCAAAATCATCTGGTGTTATATTTACCAAAATAGCACTATTTACATTAACACCATCTCTTTTATGCAAACTCATTCCATTTGTTACTACCATATCTTTTTCAGAAGTAGACGCTACAACAAATCCGCCTGGGCATACACAAAAACTATATACACTCCTATCGCCTTTATTATACGTTACTTTATATTCACTGGCACCTAAATTAGGGTTATCATAAAAATCACCATATTGGCTCTTATTAATCCATTCTTGTAAATGTTCTATTCTTACTCCCATAGCAAACGGCTTTTGCTCTATACGTATGTTAGATTTGTGTAACATCTCAAACGTATCTCGTGCACTATGCCCTAGTGCCAAAACACAAATATCAGTTGGTAACCAAGTTTGGTTGTTAAGCTCTATGGCAACTATTTTATTCTCTTCTACTTTTATATCAGTAAGCGTTGTGTTAAAGCGAAATTCACCGCCCAACTGTTGTATATATATTCTTATATTTTTAATAACATCTCTTATTATGTCTGTACCTATATGAGGCTTACTATTATAAAGTATTTCTTTAGGAGCTCCAAAAGCTACAAATTCTTGCAATACTTTTTGACATCGTGTATTTTTAATCTGGGTAGTCAGCTTACCATCTGAAAATGTTCCGGCGCCGCCTTCACCAAACTGCACATTAGAATTAATATTTAGGTTTCTATTTTTCCAGAAGTCTTCAACATCTTTTATTCTTTCATCTACATCTTTGCCTCGTTCAATTATAATAGGTTTATACCCCATTTGAGCAAGCGTCAGGGCGCAAAACATCCCACAAGGGCCACTTCCTACTATAACAGGTCTATGATTTAATTGTTCCATGCCCATTTTAACATATTCATACTCTACTATATTTGATGGCACAGCTTTTTTACTTTTTAATAAATACTCATCTTTTATAGTTTTGATATCTACTGCATATACAAATTTGATATTATCTTTTTTTCTAGCATCTACAGATTTTTTTACTATCCTATATTCTAATATATCTTCAGGTCGTATATTTAGCTTTTTACCTATTCTATATTTAAGTCTATCTTCTGATTCATCCAACTTTAAATTTACTTCATTTACCCTAATCATTTTTACTCCTTATAATGCTTCTTGCCGCCGTTACTCCGCTAGACCATGCCCATTGCAAATTATATCCTCCGCAATCTCCGTCAACGTCTAGCACCTCTCCTATTATATACATATCTGGCACTATCTTTGATTTCATAGTATGCATATTTATATCTTCTAAACTTACTCCCCCTATAGTAGATTGTGCAAACTTAAACCCTCGTGTTCCTTTTACTATAAACTTAAAATGCTTTAAGGTATACACAAGCTTTTCTACTTCAAAATACTCTAAATCTTTAGCATAACGTGTAGGTTTTCCTATATCTGCAGATTTAATTATACTAATCCCTACTTTTTTATTAATCCACCCTATAAATAATTCCTCAATAGTTATGTTCTCTCTTATTTCTATTCTCTCATAGATATGTTGTACTACTTTATCAAAATCTAAATCTTTAAACAAATCTAGTTCCAAGTAGCAAAATTCTTTATTTATACTAGCTACCGATGCAACACGACTTACATTAAAAATTGCCGGCCCTGACAATCCATCAGCTGTAAATAATACTTCGCCATACTCTTCTTTTACAATATCCTTATAAAATATCTTTACATTACTATCTATCCTAATTCCTTGTAACGCTTTACAATGAGGTGAGTTAGATACAACATGTACTATAGTCGGTGCTAATGTTTCTATTTTATGACCTAATTTTTCTAATATATTATATATTGTATAATTCTCGCTTACCCCTGCCAATCCACCTGTTGCAACAATTATAGTATCTGCAGTAAAGCATAACTCTTGACTATATATTTTAAAGCTATTATTTTTATATTCGATTTGTGTTACACAAGTATCTGTAATTACATTTATACCTAAAGACTCAATCTCAAGCTTTAGCACATCCACAATGCTGGTTGCCTGCAAAGATGCAGGGTAAACTTTATTGTTTTTAATAATCGGCACAATCCCTAATTTTGAAAAGAAATCCATAGTGTCTTGTTCATTAAATTGTAAAATAGGCTCTAGAGTTTTAGTTGCATGAAAATATTTTTCACTTAACTGTACGTTTGTCATATTACACCTACCGTTACCAGTTGTCAATATTTTTTTGCCTATTTTACTTTGCTTTTCTAATATTATAACATTAATACCTGCCCTTGCTAGTACAATAGCAGATATTAATCCAGATGCACCTGCTCCTATAATAGTTACCGATTTATTCACTTAAATTTTGTAAAATCCTTTCAAAGTAATTTGGGTCTTCTTCTAACTTTATTTTATCTTTAGAAGTTATAGCAATTAATTCATGTGTTAATAAGGTATTTGTATATCCAGAAAATCCATCTGCCTTAAGCCCTATTATTTGAAAATCATTTCCTAATACAATTCCTATTTCATTATCCCTAGAACCCATATAGTATATAACTTCTTCTGGTTCAATATAGGTATTACCTGATAAAGTAACTTGATGTTGGTTAAACTCAATTATCTCATAATCTGGAAATACATTTTTAAAGTCTTGCTCATCTAAACACATAACACTATATGGGTCAATTTCATTAACTGTAATAATATTATCTTCTTGATCTTTTAAAATTATCTTAATATTAGTTGATGGTAGTATTTGAGATTCTACTAATATTTTTGACTCTTCTTGAAGTACCACCGTATCTATTGTTGTAACTTCTGGTGCAATATTAGTTTTTTCTGGCACTTCTAATGAACCTATATAAATAGCAAATAAAGAAAATAGTAGCACACTAAATAGTGTAAGCATAATATATCGTCTTTTACTTAACATAAAAATCCTCCTAAATATTTTTTTAAAGTATAGACAATACACATACATTTTAAACACCTTATTCTATAAAACCTTCACCTAATACCTCGTGCAAATCTTGCACACTCACAAATGCACGATTATCTGTTTCCTTTATAAAGGTACGCATTTTTATAAATTGTCTTCTATCTAACGCTGTAGTAATTACAGTTTTAGCATTTTTGCTATATGCTCCTTTGGCCTCATATAATGTTGCTCCTCTTTCTAACTTATTTAATATATACTGCTGAATTATCTCACTAGTCTTTTCTGTTGAAGGTACTATCATAACATATCTTTCAACAGATATGCCTGATATAATAAAATCAATTAATATACTTGTAATTAAAACTCCTAAGACTGCATATAATCCTTTTTCTATCCCAAAAACAAAAGTTGCTGATACTACAACAATCATATCAGCTATTATTAAACTAACACCAATTTTTAATCTTGAATATTTTGATATAATCTTTGCAATTATATCAGTTCCTCCTGATGAGCCTTCTTGCATAAATATCATGGCCTGCCCTAAGGATATTAAAAGTGAGCCAAATATTAAAACAACCAATGTATCCTCACTTAACATTGCCGGATTTGGTGTTATAATCTCAAAAAAACCAATCGTAATAACTATTGATAGGCTAGAAATAATACTCTTAAACCCAAAGCTTTTACCTAGCATTATAAATCCTATAGTAAACATTATTATATCTAGCACTAAAACAATTATACTAATAGGAATCATAGGCATAAGCTCTTTTACTACTACCGAAAGCCCCGATACCCCTCCTCCTGCTAATTGAGCTGGTGCCCAAAAATAATATATTCCTGCTGCTATAAATGCCGAACCTATCAATATCTTTAAATACGTTTTCATACTATTCTCCCTTTCTTTATCAATTTTAACTTATCTAGCCTGCCTAACTTCTTAATTTGTATTTCTCTTTTTAGGGCATCACTTTTCAGTTCATAAGTTTCAAAATATACTAACTTCACAGGAAGCCTTCCCTTAGTATATTTTGCACCTTTGCCTAAATTATGTGTATTTATTCTATTTTCTAGATTTATTGTATATCCTGTATAGAGGGTATTATCATTACACTCTAATATATAAATATAATACATAGCTTGTCCTCTTGCATATTTTTTTTATTCAAACATAAGCTTTAATAACTGGTAATTTCCTTATTTATTGGAGGTATTTAATGGATAATTTAGGCAATATTAAACATGTTTTTGCAAGTAGCAATACCCATCTTGGTATTTATCAAATTTTCAACTTTGGTTGCTTAAAAAACACCAAATTTTATATTCTTAAGGGAGGACCTGGTACTGGAAAAACAGTTTTTTTAAAAAAGCTAGGCACCGAACTTGTTGATAGTGGTCAAAATGTCACTTACTACCATAACACAATTAATCCTGATTTTCTAGACGCAGTATACGTACCTAATCTAAACGTTATGTTTATTAGCTATAATTTAGTTATTAATAAAGATATTCCAACAACTTTATTTGCAACTATTATAGATTTAGACGAGTTCTTAGATGAACATAAAATTTTACCACATAAAGATGCAATCATTAATTCTTATAATATTGTGGACCGCTGCCTAACTCATGCTAGATTTTATTTAGAAAGTGCAAATGCTATATATAGAAACTATCTGTTTACTACAGAGCCTTGTATAAAGCAAGATGCAAAACTAAAGTACGAAAATGCGTTATTTAAAACTCTATCCGGTATTGTTTCTGATGTTAATAAAATAGGCACAGCACAATATTTTTATGGGTATGCAGTTACAGGAGATGGATTAGTAGATAATTTGCACACAATTATTGGCAAAAGTAAAAATATTTATTTAGTTAAAGAAACTTTGGTTTGCTCATCTAAGCAGCTTATGAAACGTATTTGTGATTTATTTATTTATCGTGGATATGATATTGAGTGTTATGTCTCACCGTTTGATAATGAAAAAATTGAAGATATAATAGTTAAAGATTTATCTCTTGCTATTACCATTAGTAATTTAGTTAGAAAACCAAAAGTATTTCCTACAGATATATACGATTTTATTCACTGTGTAGATGATGAAACTTTTGATATCATTTCACTTCCTGTAGAAAAAGATTTTAAGCTATTTAATTCTTTACTAGACAAAGCTTACTTGTATATTTCAAATGCCAATAAAAATCTTGAAAACATTAGAATATACTATAACGCTGCTATGGATTTAAGTAATATAGACCAAATTTATGAAACTACTTTAAAAGAAATTTTAGGTTATGATTAATTTAGTAAAATTTGCTATTGCTAAATAACAGAAATTGTGATTAAATAATAATTATCAGTAAGCTATATCGGCATATAGCTACATACTATATTATTTATTTTTATTGAGGAGGAACATATATGGTCGCATCAGTCTTAAAGCAACACAACTTAAAAGTTACACCTCAAAGGTTAGCAATTTTTGGAGCTTTATCTAATACTACATCTCACCCCACAGCAGAAGAAATTTATACTGTTATACAATCGGAATTTCCTACAATGAGCCTAGCAACAGTATATAAAACTTTAGACACCTTTGTAAAATCTAATCTCATTCAACAACTTAATGTCGGTGAAAATTCATTTCGGTATGATGCCACAACTTTGTCTCACCCACACATTATCTGCACTAATTGTAGCGTAGTAGTAGACTTAGAAAATTTCATGGATCTTGATTTTACAAAAATTAACACCGACTTTGAGATAACTTATCACAAGCTTTTTTTATATGGACTATGTCCAACTTGTAAAGTAGCTCATCAAGATTGATGAGCTACTTTTTCTAATAATCTCTTATAACTCATATCTATTGCAATTGCTCCTAAAGGTGCAGTTATTATAATAGATAAGATAGATACAGATAAAATTATTTTTCCGCTAGATATTCCCATAGATAGAGGAATGGCACCTATTGCAGCTTGCACAGTTGCCTTAGGCAAATATACTAATATACAAAACAATCTCTCTTTAGAATTGATTTCTGTTCCCACTAAACTAAGTACAACACCAATAGTTCGGATACATAATCCTATAAAAATCATAACCACTGCTGGTATACCCATATAAAGCATATAATTTATATCCATCACTGTACCTACTAATACAAATAGTATAACTTCTGCTACAATCCATAGTTCACCAAATTTTATGGATAACTCACTAATTATTATAGGTAAACTTTTAATTTTATATGCACAAGCCATACTTATAATAGCCAAAAGCCCTGAATAAGGTAAGTATATTAAATCCTCTATGCCAGCCAATATAAATGCTATTGCCAAAATTATAATAACCTTAACGCTATTTCTATTTTGAAAGTACTCGCAAAATTTACTAAACAAAACCCCTGCACTTGCTCCTATAACAACTCCTAATATAATAGAAATAGGTATACCCATAAAATCAGTAACTTTAATCCCTTGCCCCAAAGCCATGGCACTAAACGTTGTAAATAATACGATTACAAATACATCATCACAAGACGCACCCGCTAATATAAGTTGCGGAATGCTTTTATTTGTACCATATCCCTTGTCAATTAAGTTTACCATTCGAGGTACAACTATTGCTGGAGATACAGCTGCTAATACTGCACCCATCAGCAATGCATCAGTATGGCTTATTTCTAAAATTAATGGGGCAAAAATAAAATACGCCATAACCTCAAAACTTGCAGGTAAAAATGACATTAAAAATGCCGGCCTTCCTACTTTACGTAAATCATTAATATTAAGCGTAAGACCAGCTTTTATCAAAATTATTATTAGAGCCATTTCTCTTAAATGCGATGATATACTAAGCAGTTCGTTATCTAATAAATTTAGAACATATGGGCCTAGTATAATACCACTAAATAACATTCCAATAATCCGTGGTAATTTTATTTGTTGAGAAATATACGCCATAGATAATCCTACTAAAAACAATAGCCCAAAAGATAATAGCATAAAAACCTCCTATAAAAAGTCGCAAAAAGTTTATACTCTCTGCGACTTAACATTTATTTTATTATACTCCATTTGAGACTAAAGTATTAGTATATTTAAGAATTTTTAGCGTCTAATTGGCATTTTATTTTGTTGAGGCATTCTATTATTCATATGCCCCCTACTATCAAATGTGTCTGGGTCTAATTCATTTCCATTTTCATCAACTATTGTACCCCCTGTAATTTCCATTATGTTATCCACATCAACAGCTACATCAATCCACCTTATGCTAGAATCTATTATAATTTCTCCACCTTCAATATATAAGTCTCCATTTGAATCTATACCATCTCCGACTGATTTTAGTCTAATTTTCCCATCAGTAATTTTAATATATTCTTGTGCATTTATAGCATCGTCTAATACTGTTATATCAATGTCACCACCATTAATATTTATTGTATTACCCTCAATCCCTTCGTATCCGTCATATACAACTGCATATATATCATTTATAGTTACATCTAAATCAGCATGAAACGCATCATCTCCTGTATATATATAGAAAGTTCCACCATTTATAAGCAAATCACCATCAGCATGCACTGCATCTTCATATGCAGATATCTCAAATGTACCGCCATTTATTATCACATAATTAGCTTTAATTGCCTTCATACTCGTTTCTAGCAGGCTAGTTGGATGGATAGTATTACCCTTACCTTCTCCTACAGTAATCGAATTAAGAACACCGTCATATCCGCCACCTGATGCAAGAGTAAAATCTCCGCTATCTATTTGTAAACTATTTTCTGCAGATATTGCATCTGATTGTGCATTAATATTAAATGTACCACTAGCAATTATTACATGTCCTCTATCTTCGTCTGTATCGTTAGTCGATTTTATTCCATCTTTACCTGCATCTACTGTAATATTTGCGTTACTTATTGCTAATAAATCCTTCCCTATAATACCATCTTCTACTGCTGTTACTGTAATCGTACTATCAACAATTATAAGGTCATCACGTCCATTTATTCCGTCTACATAATCCGTCATAATATTTAAACTACCTAAGCCTGTAATTACTGTATCCGCTCTTGTATATAGTGCAGCTTTTGGAAATTCTGTATCTTCTGTTTCAACATTGCCTTGCACTATATAATTTTCTGTTCCTTCTGGTAAAACTATTACAACGTCTTTTGCTTCTATAATATGAATAGGTGTACTATCCGTACTCTCTATACTAACATTATTTAATACTATATAAACTGTTCCTTTATCCACGTTTTTATCCACATCAACAACTATATTATTATAATTACCACTAAATTCATAGGTTCCACTGCTTGTAATAGTTATTTGCTCAGCATCTGCAATTTTAATAGGATCAGTTAAATCCTTAGTATAATCATTACTAAATGTGTAATCGCTACTAAAATAACTGATTTCTTCTCCTATAATAGGCTCTGATTCTATAATCTGATCTGCTAATATTTGAGTTTGGCTAAGCGTTGTGCAAGCCGTTAATCCACATAAAATACATACCCCCGTAATTATTTTAAAATTTCTCATTCTATCACTCCTTAAAATGCTAATTGCCTATAAAGTACTGTTTAAAAATTCTTGCCTTGTAATTAAAATGTCTAGGTTTCCATTTCTACATCTTAAGTCATCTACGAATTGTTTCTCTTCTTGTTTGTTCTTTAATTCTATCTCATAAGTAAGTTTAAACGTACTACCCATATTTGTAGATTTTACAGTTATTAGTTCAAACTTTTTGGTATATTTATTAAATATATCATCAAATCCGTCTACGTAGTTAAGACTTTCTGGGATTGATATAGTTAATATTCGTTCATCATTTGCTTGTTTACCAAAGTCTACTATGCTTAACACATGAGTAATCGTACACGCTATAATTGTAAATAATATAGCAAAACCTATATATCCCATTCCAATAGTAATTCCGGCACCCATAGCTATAAAAATCGAACCTATCTCTTTTGCTGTGCCCGGTACTGATCTAAATCTTATTAAACTAAATGCACCTGCTACCGCTACACCTGTACCGATGTTTCCATTTACCATTATAATTATCATAGTTACAACTATCGGTATTATAACTAATGTTACTATAAATCCTTTAGAACCTTTCGTTTTATAACAATGCATTTTCGCAAGAATAAGCCCAACTATAAAAGCTGTTGCCATGCATATTAAAAAGTTGCTAATGCTAACATTCGTTGCCACTTCTGCTTCAAATATGCTATTAAATATATCCATCTAAGCTCTCCTTTCTAAGTCTTGCACAAATGTTGGTAAAATAAATTTATTAAATGCTGTGCCATACTTTGAAAAAGAACGTTTGTATACTTGATTTTGTTTCATAAATTCTAGTAGCCAAAATGGTAATCCTTCAACTGTTTTAACTTCAAGTAATACATACTCATCTGATAAAACATCTAAATCCTCTGCACTACTATATAAAGAAATGTTGTTCATTCTAGTTTTAATATTAAAATCAAAAGTCATACGAAAAGTATCGTTATCAAAGCAATAGTACGCCTCTCTTTCGTAAGATAAATATACTCTAGGCATCAAATCGTCATACGTACTTATAAAATAGTTAATTTCCTTCTTAATTTGCGTAACCTCTTCATCATTACCTGTAGCATATAATTTTACCAATGCTTCTTCTTGTTTATAGGTAACTCTGCGTTTATACACTACTCCGTTATATTTCTTTTTTAATTCCACATATGCAGTCGCTTCGTCATCAGGTTCGCCATATATACGTAATCTTAATTTTTCTTTATAACGAGGTTTTTCGATTGACGTTCTAATTATACTATAATCATGTGTATCAAAATATATATTAGATATTTTGTGCCTTCCAAATTCATCTAGTACCATATGCGAGTCCATCACTTTACATAGCTCCTGATATTGAGGCATAGTTAACATAGTTAACATATATTTTAATTCATATCTCTTAAAAAATGATTGTATCGCCATAAAATCCACCCTTACTTTCTATAAATACTATTCTACATAATAATTATATCTTATTAACCTTAATTTAACCTTAATTTAATCTTAATTTAATCTTAATTTAATCTTAATTTAATCTTAATTTAATCTTAATTTTCTATGAATAATTTTTAGTATTAATAATTTTTTTACTTTGATTTAATAAAATCACAAAAAAATAAAGTACCAATACTCTAGTACTTTATTTTTTCATAGATACCTAAATTTTTAAAGTGTTTCTTTTTTACCAACAGCTCGTATAAATTTCTTTAATATCTTCTAACGTAAGTTCTACATAATTATTATTTAGTAGCCTTTGTTGAGCTTCTATTACACTTTCGCTAAATTCTGTAATTTGACTTTCTGTCATTCCATACTCTTTTAATGGTTTACGTGCAATAATTTTATCTAACAATTCCTCTAATTTATTTAATGCATTTGTACTCTCACACTCTAAAATATCTGCAATAACTTGCTCAAATTGATTAATTTTTCCTACTGGTACCTTTTCTTTATACTTATTAAATACAGGCATAAACATTAGTTGATTTGCCTCTCCATGTGGAATATGATGCGTTCCACCTAATGGATAACTTAGTGCGTGTACAGCTGCACAACCTGCATTACCAAATGCTATTCCTCCATAGTTACTTGCTATTAAAAACTCCTCTATTTTATCAGTCCAAGAGTTTTGCCCATTTTCTAGTACATATTTATATCCTTCTATAATCATTTTTATGCCTTCTACCGAAAACATTTCTGTATATGCATTAGCTTTTGGTGACATATAAGATTCTACACAGTGTATTAATGCATCAATAGAGCTTGTTGCAAAGAATTTATAAGGCAATCCTTTTAACATCTCTGGGATCAACACTGTTCTATTAGGATACATAATATCTAGTGCCAACCCTTTTTTAGTATTTAAGTTCGTAAGCTCGGCAATAGTTATGTTCGTTACTTCAGAACCGGTTCCACAAGTTGTCGGTATAACAATCAGTTCTTTATCTTTAGTTACAGGTGCACCCATAAATATTTGCTCTATACTTGCATCAGAAGACAAAATAAGCACCTTAGCTATATCTATTACAGTTCCTCCACCTATAGCAATAATTCGCTTCACATCTTTTGGCATATCCGCTTTCATATCGGAAATCATCTTATCAGTTGGCTCACCTTTACCATATTTTTGTGGAAACATATGTGGGTATTTTGGGTCTATATCAACTATGCTATATACAACTTCATCCGCTAAGATAAGATCTTGCTCAGTTAAGGTAATATCTTCTAAAAATTCTTTAAACGTATCTACCATGCTTATTGCTGTTTTTAATAAAAATTGTTTCATTTATCCACCTCTACTATTATTTAATCTTAATTAGTACTTTAAAGAAATCGGTACCGCTTTGGGCATAATCAAATGCTTCTTTAGCCTCGTCTAATGAATAAGTTTTAGAAATTAATTTTCTAAGCTCATCATTTATTAAGCCACTTTTTAGAATTTCAAGAGCACCTATAAAGCTATATTGGCTATGAATTCTCACACCTTCCAACACTAGTTCTTTTACAAAAACTTGCATTAAATTTACTTCTAGTGGTTTAGGTGCCATTCCAATTACCATAACTTTGCCTGCTATTTTAGCCAATTCAACAGCAGTAGTAATACCTGCTTGTGTAC
>MDSQ01000040.1_pt1:0-25000 | contig 28753 bp, 23 predicted proteins | sample 1008251 | NCBI WGS metagenome assembly MDSQ01 (sample SAMN05526597, study PRJNA338239) | gut metagenome | isolation source: Hindgut content | host: Naso unicornis | place: Saudi Arabia: Red Sea | collected 2016-05
TGTAGTAGTACGTATTTTTATTTTATCTTTATCGTTATTCCATTTTGTAAGTGCAAGTTTTAATAACTCGGGAACGGGGGCAGTGGCTTCTTTTTCTATATACTCATAAACACTCCATATATTTATTTCATTTCTAAATATATTAAGCATAGCCACAAAATCTATTTTATATTGTGTTATGTTTTCTTGCTCTATTTTTGTGGCAAAAGTATCAAAAAATAATTCATGAACTATTTTCTTTTTACTAGGTTTTAATGATATAACCAAATTATTATCAACTTCTAAATGATTTTCAAGTAGTTTATTCCCATAATAATCCGTATATTGCTTAGTTATGCCCAACAGAAAAGCCCCTATACGAGTAATCCTTATATATTTTGGAACAAAAATCCACATAGTATCTGAGGTTAACATAATCTCTTCTTCAACATATGCTACATCAAGTATACCTAAGCTTGACAAATAATTCATTATAACTATATCTAATACACGTTTTTCAAACTTATTCCAATCAGGAACAAATTTAATTGATTGCCAAGAATACGGTGGAGCAATAATAATTTCGTCTACTATATTCTTAATAAAGCCGCGTTTTTCATTAAATAATAAAATATTCAACTCTTTAACAGATATCCATTCGCCTATTGGAGCTTTTTTTAAAGTCTCCATAATAACGTTTCTCACATCAGATAAGTGTTTATTTTTAGTAGTAAATTTTGTTTCTATAATATCCATTACTTCGTATATTATAGTTGTATTGCTATATGCTTTAAATAATATCTGTAATTGCTTTTCTTCTTCTGTTGCAAGATATTTTAAGCCTTGCTTACTTATTTTTAAATATCCAGATTGAATATCTATCAAATGTGCAGCTAGTAATATCTTGCATTGTGCTGAAATCTTTCCACTTTCATAATATGGGGAGCTTGTATTATTTATATAGAAACCGTCATATTCTTTAAGCTTTATAATTGTATTTAGGTTTTTAAAATTAGTCTTAGTTAATACCGCCTCATACGTATTAAGTTTAAGTGGATTATTTTTAATATAAATAAGTAAATTAATCCAATCTTTTGTAGTATGTTTATCCACTTTTTGAAAAAAATATGTCGCTTTATCAATCTTTGGTATAGGAGTAAATTTAGAATTAGAAAATCTAAAATTAGCTTTAATATAGGTTTTAAGATGTGGCGGAATTTTACCTAAAGGAAGTAGCAAAGAAATCTTACTCTTTTTTAAGGAAAAAATTTGTTTATTATTTTCAAATGCATTTATTAGCTTATCTAAGTCAATCCCTGCCATATATCCATTGTTTAGTACATAACTAATAATAAATATTTGTTCAATCTCACTAAGTTCATTAAACGTAGAAATAATGTTCTTTATAGATGAGTAAAAATGGTTTAACACGTCTATAACATCTGCTTTTCGACGACTAACAGGCTGTAGATTAGCAAGATTAATCAAATCTATAAGGCCTATGCTAAATAAATGATTATCTTTATGTTCAACTAAATTCATTGCTTGTAAGTACTCTAACAAATTTTCCTCCTTAAGGTGAAGATAGATAGAAGAAAATTTCATTCAATGGGGGTTCTAACCCCACCACTGAATGTTAGTCTGCTTCTATCTATGATGTTACTGTGCAACTTTTAATAATAAATCGCAGTTTCTATTTAAAAAGTCTTTCATACTATCAGCTGATAAATTTTGATTTGAAATCATTGCCATATCGTATAAATGCTTGCATATTAAATCTTTAGTAGCAGCATTTACAGACTCATCATTTAGTTTATTAATTAATGCATGGTTTTGATTTAAAACTAGCGTCATATCAGATGCAGGCATATTGTTAGCAGGCATACCATACATTTTCATCATCTCTTTCATACGTCGGCCTTCTTCGGATACAAGTATCATAGAAGGGGTGGTATCACTTTTTAGATTTTCAACTGATAACTTAATATCTTCTTGGTTTAGAGCCACTTTAAATAAAGAAGTTAACTTATCTTCGTAACTCTTATCAGCTTCTTCCTCGTTTAATGCTCCAGAAATGTCAGAATCAATTCGCATAAATTTGATAGAAGGATTTTTTGCTTCTAAATGAGAGATAAATGCAGAATCTATAGGGTGAGGTAAATATACTGCACTTAGCCCATTTTCCTTAAACAGATTAATATATTGTGATTGTTGCTCTTTATCAGATACATAAAATACTTTATGTGTAGGCTCAGACTCATCTTTTGCTTCAATCTCTTCATCAGACAAATTAAGATAGTCTTTAAGCGTGACATGTGTATCTTCAATAGTTTTAAATAGTATATACTTATTAATTTTAGATGCGAATTTTTCATCTCTTAAACAACCATATTTAATAAATGGAGCTATGTCATCCCAGAATTTTTCATAGGTGTCATATTCTTTTTTAAATAAACCTATTAGTTTATCTGCAACTTTTTTAGTAATGTAATCAGATATTTTCTTTACAAATCCGTCATTTTGTAAGAAACTACGAGATACATTAAGAGGAAGGTCCGGACAATCTAATACCCCTTTTAGTAAAAGTAAAAACTCTGGTATAACCTCTTTTATATTGTCTGCAACAAATACTTGATTATTATAAAGTTTAATTTTACCTTCAACTATCTCAAAGTCATGTTGCATTTTTGGAAAATACAATATCCCTTTTAATTTAAATGGATAATCCATATTAAGGTGAATCCAAAATAATGGTTCATTAAAATCGGAAAAAGTTTTACGATAAAACTCTTTATACTGTTCATCAGTACATTCAGCAGGAGGCATGGTATAAAGAGGGGTAGTATCATTTATTGCAGTAGGCACATCAACTGTACCATCTTCGTTTTCTGTCACTGGCTTATTTGCATCAATAACATAGATTGAAATAGGCATAAATGAGCAGTACTTTTCAATAATTTGAGATAATTTATAAAATCCTAAAAACTCTCTATTTTCTTCGTCAATGTGTAATATAACGTCGGTACCCCGTGTAGTTCTTGTACCTTTATCAATTTCAAAAGTAGTACCTCCTTCACAAGTCCATAGTAAAGGCTCCTGTTCATCATATGATAAAGTGTTAATTTGCACCTTAGAAGACACCATAAACGCTGAATAAAAACCTAGACCGAAATGACCTATAATTTGGTCATCATCCATCTTATCCTGATATTTACTCAAAAAATCTTCTGCACCTGAGAATGCAATTTGATTTATATATTTTTCAATTTCTTCTGTGGTAAGACCTATACCGTTATCTGATATAGTTATAGTAGATGCATCTTTATCGACTGTTACAGTAATTTTAAAATCTTCATTTAAATTATCAGTCGCTTCGCCGATATCACATAATTTTTTAAATTTCAAAATTGCATCCGATGCATTTGAGATAAGTTCACGAACAAAAATATCATGGTCTGAATACAGCCACTTCTTGATAATAGGAAAAATATTTTCGCTGTGAATTGATAAATTGCCTTGCTTTAACATAAAAACCTCCATAAATGTAAATTATTTCTTTTAAATAATACTATTTTTGAAATTATCTTGTCAATGAGTATTACAAAATTTGTTTGAAAAATTACCATAATTTACTGTAATAATAAAATAAATTTGGGGTAAATTATACTTATAACCACAAACAAAACGCAAATGGTTTTGTAAAGGTTATTACGCTTAAAAGAGAAGATTAAACTTTTTAATCATCTTTTTTAAATTATCATTTTGACCTAACAGGAGGGTACGACTATGAAAAATGCAGGACTAGAAAACATGAAACAAGAAGTGGCAGCAGAACTTGGTGTTCCTTTAAAAGCAGGAGACAATGGTGACCTAACTGCTAGACAAGTTGGTTCAGTAGGTGGAGAAATGGTTAAAAGAATGATTAAAGCTCAAGAACAACAAATGAGCGGAAAATAATCAGGCTTAGCTAAAGGGTGGTTTATACCGCCCTTTTTACATAGAAGAAAACTTCATTCAGTGGGGGTTCTAACCCCGCCACTGAATGTTAGTTGCCTTAATCTGAAAAAGATTACTTGCTCTTTATCTCACCGCCTAAGAGGCAGGAGTATTAGAGCAAGTTCTTTCAGATAAAATTATATCTGCATAAAAACTTTTCGATTTTCTTATCCCATTCTTTCTCACCCAGTAAGTCCTTTGTAAATTTATCATAATTACACCCTGTAGTAATTGTTATATCTTCATCTTTATATGAAATATTTAATAAGAAAGAGGTTACTTCATCTGATATTAAGATAGTTTTACTAGATGAAGCCAAAAAGATAATTTTAAAATAGGAAATTAATTCTGAGTTTGACATTAAATAATAAACTTGTTGACGTATTTCTGCCCACAATATATACTTGTCTTTAGCTTTTATATTTCCTTCAATTATATATTTTATATTTGTACATATAATAACTTCTTTAACTAAAAAAGAATCAAATAAAGATGATTTTAATAATTCTTTCATGAAAAGTTTATTATTGCTTATATTATATATTTGCATATCTTACTCCTTCTTCATTTATTTTATCATTCAATTTACTCGGTTGCAAGGTGGTGTTATAGACAGTTTTTTGGGAATTGGCTTTGTGCCTAATTATTTAAATTACTAAACTGTCACACCAAATTTAGTGTGACAGACTGCCTATATTTTAGGTAAGTATACTTTTATTCGATTTTGTATTAATTGTATATTTAATGGAAACGGAGGACCTACTTCTCCATCAATATCTGTAGCAAATCCTACTTCATTATTTAAACATCTTATAGTAGCATTTGTCATTTTTATATAATCTACTTTATCATCTTCTAAATGCTCACCTTGCAACATTTTAATAAATAATTTAGGTATTTCTATAAAATCGACTTCTTTAATGCCTATAAAATCAAAATACCCATCTTCAATACTTGCATCTTTTGCAATTTTATTAAATCCTCCAGCCCCTTTTCCATTAAATATTAATACTAAACTATATTTTTCTTCTATTAACTTACCATCATATTCTATCTCGAGGTGCATTGCTTCATATTTTTGTAATTCTTCAATCCCTTTAACATAATATGCCAGCTTACCAAAATTCTTTTTAAGTTGTAAGTCAGTTTCATGTGAAACACCACTAAATACTCCCATATTACACACATTTATAAAATATTTATTATTTACTGACCCAATGTCTACATAGCGTATCTCACCAGTCTTAATTATATCAAGTATATCTGCTAAATTAGATGGTATATCTGCTGTGTTTGCAAAATCATTTGCCGTGCCTAACGGTAGTATCATAATAGGAATATCTAAATTTTTCTTCATAACCCCATTAATGCATTCATTGATAGTCCCGTCTCCGCCAGAAACCATGATTAGATCAATGCTACTTTGAGTAATCTCATTAATAATATACTCTTGGATACTTCCTGTATATGCACTTCTATATAAACTTAGTTGAAAATCAAATTCTTGCATCTTTTTTATTATAAAGTCTATATTATTTACTATTCTTCTATTTCCAGCTTTTGGATTATATAATAAAATTGCTCTTTTCATGAAATACTCCTTAACTTAATCTAAAATTACAATCGCCTGATGACCCATCTGTTCCCAAGATTGTTGGAAGTTTCTTAAATTTACTTCTCTATTTGGCATATTGCTTAAAGGGTCATTTATAAATAGTATGTCATTTTCGTACCCAGTTAATACAACAGCATGCATTCTCTTTGTTATTTTTACAATCCCCGTAGGTGTATGCCATATTTCAAATTCGCTATCTGGTAAAGAACTATACGTCCCATTTGTTACTGCCCATATAGGATATCCTCTTGATAAAAATTGTATTACTTCATCAAAATTAGCACCTGTAATATCAACTACTCGGCCTTCTAAATAATTGTTTGCAAGTTCATATATAGGTCCATGATACACCCCATATCCTCTTGTTTGTAAACTATACATATCTCCTACAAATCCATCATATGGATTACCGTAATATATTTTTCCATTGTCTAATATTTGATATTCTGTCGTATCTTTTTTCACTTCGTATGCAAGTGTTACTTTATCTACATTTACTCCATAATAGTTAAGCATCATAGCTAAAGAAGTAACTTCACATCCTCTAGGCAGCTCTGGAAATTGCTTAATATGATGTATATCTAATTTTATATTGTCTGTCGGTTCATAATTTTTTTCCCATAATATATTTTGATTATTTCTGTAGTAAATTGTATCTATATTATTATTGTTTGCATAAAAGATTGCCTTATCAAAAGTATCAAAGTCAAATACATTATCTTTTATAAATAGAATAAAAGGTTTTAAATTGGTATGTATCCATAAATTAGTTTGATTATCCACTACTACTGAACGAGGTATATTGTTAGAGTTTTCGATAGCTTCTTCTAGGCTATCATATTGTAAGAGACTGGTTCTACCTTGTACAACACTATATTTCATTTGTACTTTATTACTAGAGTAATTTGGTATATGTTGGTTATATATTAAATAACCAACACCACCACATATTATTATACCTAAAGATACTGCTACTGCAATAATTGCTTTAATCATCATTTACTTCCGATACATCATCTGATAAAATCTCAATTGAAATTTTATCAGATGATAATTCTTCTGGAAATTCTTCTAATATCTCTTTAGGTAATTTTTCTAGTATTTCTTCTTGTAAATTCTCTAGTACTTCCTCTTGTTCAGCTATATCAGTTACTTTTTCAATACATACGACGTGTACACCATCTTTTAAATTAATTAATTTAACTCCTCGTGCATACCTACCCAATAATGATATTTGGTTTACTTTAATTCTAATGATTATACCTTCTGAAGTAATCATTAGTAGGCCTTGTTCTTCATGTACTGATGTTATAGCTACCACATCACCAGTTTTATCATCTACCTTATAAATTTTTAATCCTTTGCCCCCACGCTTTTGTGACCTAAATTCATCTATTTTAGTCCTCTTACCAATTCCTTGTTTAGTAGCTATTAATATTTGTTCCCCTTCTTTTGGCACAGTAGCACTAATTACATAGTCATCTTTGGCTAAATTAATAGCTTTTACGCCTTTTGCATTTCTGCCCATTGGTCTTACATTTTGTCCTTCAAACATAATCCCTTGACCTTTTTTAGTGGCTATAATAATGCTGTCATCATCAGTAGTTTCATATACTCCTATCAATTCATCATCTTCGACTAATGTAAGGGCAATAAGACCACCTTTTCTAATATTATTAAAAGAATCTATATTAGTTTTTTTGATAAGTCCATTTTTGGTAACCATTGTAAGATACCGACGATTATCATTTGTTTGTACCGGAAAAATAGCACTAATCTTTTCATCGTTATTAAGTTCTAGCAAATTAACAATAGCTACTCCTCTTGCTGTTCTAGAGGCTGCTGGTATTTTATATGCTTTTATTCTATATGCCTTACCTTTAGTCGTAAAAAACATAATATCATCAAGGTTACTTGTTGTAAATAATTTTTCAATAAAATCGTCTTGGATAGTATTTACTCCTAATACTCCTTTACCACCTCTTTTTTGCTCTTTATACGTATCAAGTGGTATTCTTTTTATATATCCAAAATGAGTAATTGTAACAACAACTTCTTCTTCATCTATCAAATCTTCAATATCTAGCTCATCATCTAATAAAGTAATCTCTGATCTTCTATTATCAGTAAATTTTACTTTAACTTCTTCTAACTCTTCTTTTATAACCTTAAATAAATTATCTTCATTATCTAAAATAGACTTTAAGTAATTAATTGTGTTATTTAATTCTGAATATTCATCTTGTAATTTTTCTCTTTCTAGCCCTGTTAATGTTCTAAATCTCATATCTACAATAGCTTGTGCTTGTTGCATTGATAATTCAATATTTTCTTGTAGTTTTTCTTTAGCTTCTTGTACATTATTTGAGCTTCTAATTACTTTGATAACTAAATCTACCTTATCTAGTGCTTTTAATAATCCCTCTACTATATGAGCTCTATCTTCAGCTTTTGTTAAATTATATTTTGTCCTTCTTGTCACCACATCTTTTTGGTGCTCAAGATAAGCTTCTAGCATTTGTTTAAGCGTAAATATTTTAGGTTCATTATTAATAAGAGCTAACATATTTATACTAAAAGTATCTTGTAACCGAGTATATTTATATAATTGGTTTAGTATTATATTACCATTTACATCTCGTCTTAACTCAATTACAATACGCATGCCTTCTCTGTCTGATTCATCACGTAATCCAGTAATACCATCAATTTTTTTGGTCTTAACAAGTTCGGCTATTTTCTCTATCAATTTAGCCTTATTAACTTGATATGGTATTTCTGTTATAATAATTGCCGTTTTCCCACCTGACATTTCTTCTATTTCTGCACGTGCTTTTACTCTAATCTTACCTTTTCCAGTACGATATGCCTGTTCTATACCATATTTACCTTGTATAATTCCCCCTGTTGGAAAATCAGGTCCATTAATTATACTTAATAATTCACTTATATCTGTTTCTCTTTTTTCTGATTCCTCATTCTCACCTATATAGTTATCAATGATTTTTAAAACTCCGTCTATAATCTCCCCCATATTGTGAGGAGGTATATTAGTCGCCATTCCAACAGCTATACCTGATGAGCCATTTACTAATAAATTAGGGTATCTTGCAGGTAATACCACTGGTTCTTGAATTGATTCATCAAAGTTAGGTGCAAAATCAACTGTTTGTTTATCGGCATCTACTAGCATATACATAGTAAGTTTACTCATTCGAGCTTCAGTATAACGCATAGCAGCAGCACTATCACCGTCTATATTTCCAAAATTCCCATGTCCATCTACTAATGGGTATCTTGTACTAAAATCTTGAGCTAGCCTTACCATAGCTTCATATATAGAACTATCACCATGTGGATGGTATTTACCCATCGTATCTCCTACAATACGAGCAGATTTTCTATATTGTTTATCTGGGAAAAGATTTAATTCATCCATTGCATATAAAATTCGTCTATGAACTGGTTTTAGCCCGTCACGAACATCTGGTAACGCACGTGATACTATAACACTCATTGCATAATCAATATAACAATTTTTCATTTCTTGCTCTATATTAATAGGTACTATTTTATCCATTTTTGTCACCTCCTTAAATATCTAGATTAGTAACTAATTTAGCATACTCTTTTATAAATTCTTTCCTAGGTTCTACTTTATCACCCATTAACGCTGTAAATATTTCATCTGCTGCTACTGCATCATCAATATTTACTCTTACTAAAGTTCTCGTCTCAGGATTCATAGTAGTTTCCCATAGTTGGTCTGGGTTCATTTCTCCTAAACCTTTATATCTTTGCATACGTGATATTCCTTGTCTACCGATTTCTGCTAGTATATTTTCTAATTCACGATCATTATATGCATAATATTTTTTCTTATTTTTCTCAACTAAATATAGTGGTGGTTGTGCAATATAAATATACCCGTTTAATACTAAATCTCTATAAAATCTATAAAAAAATGTTAGCAGTAGTGTTCTAATGTGAGCACCATCAACATCAGCATCTGTCATTAAAATAATCTTATGATATCTTAGCTTTTCAATGTTTAGGTCTTCATTTATACCTGCCCCAAAAGCTGTTATCATATTTCTAATTTCTTCACTAGCAAGCATTTTATCAAGTCTAGCTTTCTCTACATTTAAAATCTTTCCACGCAATGGTAAAATAGCTTGTGTTTGTCTTGATCTAGCACTTTTAGCAGATCCGCCTGCCGAGTCTCCTTCGACTAAATATATCTCACATTTTGCAGGGTCTCTTTCTGAACAATCAGCTAGTTTTCCAGGTAGCGTTGAGTTTTCAAGTACACTCTTACGCCTAGTTAAATCCCTTGCCTTACGTGCAGCGTCTCTGGCTCTGGCTGCCATAGTAGATTTTTGGATTATAATTTTCGCTACTTGTGGATTTCTTTCTAAAAAAATCATTAAATTTTCACTCACTATGCTATCCACAATAGCTCTAACTTCGCTATTACCAAGTTTTGTTTTAGTTTGTCCCTCAAATTGAGGTTCACTAATCTTTACGCTAATTATTCCCGTAATACCTTCTCGTATATCTTCTCCAGTAAGGTTTTTCTCTGTTTCTTTTAAAGCATTCATTTTTCGTGCATAATCATTAATAGTCTTAGTTAGAGCATTTTTAAATCCAGCTAAATGTGTACCCCCTTCACGGGTGTTTATGTTGTTTACAAAACTAAATATGTTTTCATTATAGCCTTCATTGTGTTGAAATGCCACTTCAAGTAGTACATCATCTTTTTCACCTTCGCAATAAAATGTATCTTCATATACTGCCGTTTTATTTTTATTAAGATGAAATACAAACTCACTAATACCACCTTCATAGTAAAATGTCTTTTTGGTATTATCTCTATCATCAATTAGCTTTATTTTTAGTCCTTTAGTTAAAAAAGCTGTTTCTTGAAAACGCTGTTTTAATATGTTAAATTCATATACAGTATCTTCAAATATAGTTTCATCCGGTTTAAAGTGAACAAAAGTACCTGTTTTATTAGTGTCTCCAATTATCTTTATATCTTGTGTTACATTTCCTTTGGCAAACCGTTGTTCATATATCTTACCATTTGTATATATTTGTACAACTAACCAATTAGATAAAGCATTTACTACTGAGGCCCCCACGCCATGAAGCCCTCCGGATACTTTATATCCTCCACCCCCAAACTTTCCTCCTGCATGCAAGATAGTAAATACTACCTCAACAGCTGATATTCCTTTATCTGGGTGTATTCCAACGGGAATGCCTCGTCCATTATCTAAAACTGATATTGAATTATCTGAATGTATTGTTACAACTACAGTATTACAAAATCCTGCTAATGCCTCATCTACTGCATTATCTACAATTTCATAAACTAAGTGGTGAAGACCTTTTTGTGAGGTACTACCAATGTACATACCAGGTCTTTTTCTCACTGCCTGCAGCCCTTCTAATATTTGAATCTGGTTTTCATCATAAGTTGTTGCTGCCATTTTAAGATCTCACTCCTTTACTATTTAAAAAACGTACAATTGGTATAATTATATCACTTTTTAAGTAGATTTGCAAATTATATTTCCTTGCACTATATTATATAGTTTGCCAATTTTTTGGCAGTTCCATACACTTTGTTCAATTTCTGTGCAAGTTATTATAGTTTGTATATTTTTTGTATAATTAAATAGATATTTTTGCCTATTCAAATCAAGCTCTGATAAGACATCATCTAATAATAAAATAGGTGTTTCAGTAGTATTTTCCCGTAGCATATTAACTTCTGCAAGTTTTGTAGATAAAACTGTAGTTCTTTGCTGTCCTTGTGAGCCAAAAGTTTTGACATTCATATTATTTATAATAAATTGCATGTCATCTTTATGCGGACCTATACTAGTCGTTAAAGTTTTTATATCTTGTGCTCTTACTTGGGTTAATTTAGTTAAAAAATCTTGCTCATTAATATTATTTGCGTATACTATTTCTAAATTTTCTTTTTGGCCTGAAATTTCGTAATGAATTTCTTTTGCAATAATACTTATTTTTTCTATAAAATTTTTACGTTTTTTTATAATGGCTGTGCCCCACTCAACTAATTGCATATCTAATATATCTAATAATTTTTCATCTATATTTCTTTGTTTTAAATACGAATTACGGTGTTTTAAGACTTTATAATATTGGTTTAACACCCTATAATATAATTTATCAAATTGACATATTTCTATATCTATAAAGCGTCGCCTTTCTTTAGGACTTTTTTTTACTAATTGCAAATCTTCAGGTGAGAATATGACTACATTTAGGACTCCAAATAAATTAGATAGTTTATTTATTGGTAATCTATTTACTAATACTGATTTAGCTTTTTTTCCTATAAAAAAATCTAGTTGATCGCATTGATTTTTTTTCTGAACTTCAATTTTTATATGTGCTATTTCTTTATCCCACATAATTGTTTCTTTTTCGTGAGACGTTCTATGAGACCTTGCAGTAGCACATATATAGATTGATTCTAAAATATTTGTTTTCCCTTGTGCGTTATCTCCACAAAGTATATTTATGCCCTCGCATAAAAAACATTCAGCAATATTATAATTTCTATAGTCTGTAAGGTTCAATTTTTTAACATACATACTTATCACCTACAAAATTGTGCAGATATTTTGATTAAACTGTACGGTATCCCCTTTGCGTAATTTTTTACCTCTCATCTCGCATATATCTCCGTTAACTAAAACTAGCCCTTGCTTTATAACGCACTTTGCTTCTCCACCAGTATTTACAAAAGCAGCGTATTTTAATAATTCGCTTAGTGTAATATATTCGGTTGTAATTTTGATTTTTTTCATAATTGCTCTCCTAACCTATTCATTAATTCTAATTGGTAATACTAAATATTTATACGAATTATTATCTAATGGTTGAATAATAGCAGGGGCTATTTTAGATAAAAAATTAATATTAATCTTTTCGTCTTCAATAATTTTTAAGGCATCAATTAAAAATTTAGGGTTAAATGCTATTTTTAAAGGATTACCTGTAAGTTCAATTTCTAATTCTTCTCTTGAAGTACCTATTTCAGTATTAGATGTTATAATGATATTCTCATCTGTAATATCTAAACAAACAGGAGTTTTTTTGCCTTCTCGTGATATTAGAGCTGCTCTTTCTATACTCATTAAAAAATCTATTCTATTAATCAAGATTTGGGTATCAAAATCATTAGAGAATACTTGGTTATATTTTAGAAATTCTCCTTCTAACAATCTAGATATAACTTTACTAGTATCTAAATCAAAAAGAACATGGTTTTCACCAAAATATATCTTTACTTTCTCGCTATCATCATTTAAAATTTTAGCAATTTCTTGTAAAGTTTTACCAGGGACTACTTGCTCCATTTTTAAGTCTTTATTTTCTATAGATAGGTTTCTATATGAAATCCTAAATCCATCTACAGACACCAAATTAAAACTACCATTTTGTATTTCAAACATCTCTCCTGTAAAAATAGGGCGAGAATCATCTTGGGCTACTGAAAAAATAGTTTGTCTAATCATTTCTTTTAGGTCATGTTTAGAGATAGAAAAGCTTTTATCACTTATTACTTCAGGTAATGTAGGAAAATCTTTAGGATTTTGGGTAGATACGCTAAATTTAGATTTTCCACTAATAATAGTTACTATATTACTAGGGATTAAAGTTACCTCAACATCTCCATTAGATAATTTTCTAACTATTTCTAAAAATAGTTTAGCTTCTAACGCAATTTCTCCTGCTTCAATTACATCAACTTCAATAGTAGTCTCAATTCCTAGTTCTAAATTATTTCCGGTTAACGTAATAAAATTAGCATTAGATTTAATTAATATACATTCTAAAATAGGCTTTGCAGTTTTAGAAGAACACGCTCTATAAACTGTGTTAAGGGCATTTAATAATATATCTTTGTCACAACAAAATTTCATGGTTAAAAACTCCTCTCAGATTTTTACAATAATAATATAATAATCTTAATAATAGTAATAAGGGCTGTGGATAATGTGGATAACTCGTCCAATCCATTGCCCATCAAACGATTAAGCCTGTGGATAAACCTGTGGATAAAATAGGGACTTATCCACATTATCCACAGGTAACAACAATTATTTAAAGTTATCCACAATTTCGATCAAAATTGTGGATAACTTTTTTATCTATTTATTTACCTGTTATAGTAGACTCTAATTTAGCTACAGTATTGACAAGTTCGATGTCTTTTAACAAGTCGGCAGTAATTTTATCATACCCATGCATAATCGTTGTATGATCACGGCCACCGAATTTTTCGCCTATCTTAGGCAAAGATAGATCAGTAAGCTTTCTTGATAAATACATAGCTATTTGCCTTGGATATGCAATACTCCGGGTTCTTTTAGAAGAAAGAAGATCAGACACTTTTAAGTTAAAATAATTTGCTACTATTTCTTGGATATATTCAGGGGTAATAATAGTAGGTTTTTCACGAGATAATATATCTTTTAACGCTTCGCTTGCTAAGTCGATATCTATTTCTTTATTAGCTAATGATGAAAATGCTAAAACCCTATTTAAAGCTCCTTCTAGCTCACGTATATTTGATATTACTATTTTTGCAATAAAGTGTAGTACTTCAGATGGAACTATTAGGTTTTCACATGCTACTTTTTTTCGCAAGATAGCAATTCTAGTTTCTAAATCAGGACTTTGTATATCAGCAATTAACCCCCACTCAAATCTTGAACAAAGCCTAGCTTCTAGTGTAGATATTTCTTTAGGAGGCCGATCACTAGATATAATTATTTGTTTATTGGCTTCATGCAAAGTATTAAAAGTGTGAAAAAATTCTTCTTGCGTACGCTCTTTGCCTGCTATAAATTGAATGTCGTCAATGAGTAGAATATCTATATTTCTATATTTATTTCTAAATGCTTCATTTTTATCATCTCGGATAGAATTAATTAGTTCGTTAGTAAACTTCTCAGCTGAAGAATAGAGTACCTTAATATCAGGGTCTTGTTCTAAAGTATAGTGTGCAATAGATTGCATAAGATGTGTTTTGCCAAGTCCTACTCCTCCGTATAAAAATAGTGGATTATATGCGGAGGCAGGGGCTTCGGCTACAGCTAGAGCTGCTGCATGTGCCATTCTATTACTATTGCCTACTATAAAAGATTCAAAAGTATACCTAGGATTTAAATTGCTTGGATTATTAAGCGGATCCTGGATCTGTTCTTTTGTGGGCTTAGAGTGAGTACAATCGGCTACTATAAATTCTAGCTCATAATTTTTTTTAAATACATGAGATATAGAATTTTTTACGACTTCAAGATATCTGGTATTTAAAATACCTTGTGCTAAATCATCTTTTACACTAATCACTAAAGAATCTTTTTTTATATCTATAAGTTTTGTTGGTTTAAACCAAGTATTAAAACTAACAGAAGATGTTTCTGCTTCGATTAATTTTAATATAGAATTCCATACTTCTATATAATCCATTTATTACTCCCCTCCAAATAAAGTTATCCACAAACATATACCTAGTTATCCACATGTGGATAACTGTTATCCACAATTTGTGGATAACTTATATAAAAAATAGGGATAAAATAAAGTTATCAACAGCTTGTGGATAACTTTATACACAAGCTGAGTAGTAGAAAACTATTATAAACGTTGACTTTAAGGTGAAGATTAGAAAGTTATCCACAAAGTTATCCACAAATTGTGCATAATAAAAATGATATCATTAGTTATCCACAATTTTTACTTATATTACCAAAAAATCTGTGGATAATCAAGTCCTATTTTTAAATTATCCACAGCCTGTGGATAATTTTTCTGTGGATAACTTTAGAGGTAAAAATAATTAAAAATCTGGTATATTTATGATATCTTATCTTGACACACACTTTTTAATAATCTATACTACTAATAGTGTTTATTTATCTACAACTAGTAATTCCCATAATGTGATAAAATGAATTGCTCGTTAACTATGGGAAAAAGTCCTTGTCAAAAAGAATTTTTTCGTGTAGACTATTTCTAGCAACTAAATAATTATAAATGCTTTAGGATAGATTTATTATACTGTTGCTACTATTGACTAAGAAATTACCCTTTTATTGTAGTATTAAATTAATAGTATTAAATTGTAGTATTAAATTAATTTAGTCAGTAAGTTAATATAATTAGTAAATATAATTAGTAATTAAAGTATTAGTAATTTATATTAAAGTAATTATATATATAATAGGGGTATTTTGTAGAAATCAAAAGATTAATGAATATTTTGTATATTGTAATACTTGTTTTAAGGAGGCATACCCGTGAAAAGAACGTTTCAACCTAAAAAACGTCAAAGAAGTAGAGAACATGGTTTTAGAAAACGCATGAGAACTGCTTCTGGACGAGCTGTGATTGCAAGAAGACGAGCAAAAGGAAGAAAAAAATTAACAGCATAGTAAAAGGCCGATTTGAACGGCCTTTTCTTTTTTAGTTTAACCTTTTCTTTTTTAGTTTAAAATGGGTAAATAATTTATGAAGACAATTAAAAAAAAATATGAATTTACTAGGGTATACAAATATGGAAAATCCTATGCTAACAATTATTTGGTTATGTATAAATTAAAAAATAATTGCTCAACTAATAGAATTGGAATTTCTGTTAGCAAAAAAGTAGGCAATAGCGTGGTACGTAGTCGTATTACTAGGTTAATTAAAGAGAATTTGAGGCTGATAAATATAGAAAACATAGGCTGGGACATTGTAATTATTGCACGAGCAGATGCAAAAGATAAAGATTTTTATGAGATTAAAAATTCGATAGAAAAACTTTTGATCAAACATAAGTTTTTTTAACATATGACTAGAATAGTTGTAAAAATTAGTATATAGTATTTAGAGGCATGGCTATTTACGGAGGGTGTATGATGAAAAAAATTACACTTAGTTTAATAAAGTTTTATCAACAAGGAATTTCACCTTTTTTAGGTCCAAGATGTAGGTATTATCCGACTTGTTCTCAATATACCTATGAGGCAATAGAAGTACATGGAATTATTAAAGGCATTTTATTAGGAATTATTAGAATTTTAAAATGTAATCCTTTATTCAAACCAAAATATGACCCAGTGCCACCTAAAAAGAAAAAGAAGATTTAGGAGGAAAATTATGTTCGACTTTATAAGTGATTTTTTTGGAGTAATTTTCAATGTAATTTTTAACGGCGTTGAAATACTTACACCTATAGGTACGCTAGGTTTTGCTATAATTTTGTTCACATTAGTTTCAAGATTATTGATGACACCTTTGCAAATAAAGCAACAACGTACTACAAGAACTATGGGAAAATTACAACCTGAATTACAAAAGATACAAAAGAAATATGCTGGTAAAAAAGACCAAGCATCTCAACTACAACAATCTCAAGAAATGCAAGCATTATATAAAAAATATAATATAAATCCCTTAGCAGGATGTTTGCCATTACTTATTCAATTGCCTTTAATATATGCAGTTTATGCTGTACTTAGACAACCTAGTAGACATATCGAAAAATTAGCAGAACTTTATGCTCAAATAGCTATTAAAATAGAAGCAGCTCTATCAAATTCAGCTCAAGTAATTAATGAGTTATTAATTGAACATCCCTTTAGCAGCACGGCTCAACTAGAAATAGATAAACTAGGGGATAGTGTAGTTTTGGCTAATCAATTAGCTAATTTTACTACTAAACAATGGGAATATTTATTAGAAAAAGCCCCTGAGTTAAATCAAATTTTAGAAGTATTAATGCAACAAAAAATAGATTATGAATATTTTTTCTTTAATTTAGTGGATTCGCCTTCTCAATTGGTTAGTGGGGGAAATTACTTTGCATTAGTAGTACCTATTTTAGCTGGGGCGTCAACTTTTATTTTTAGTAAACTCACAATGGCTCAAAGTGCACCACCGGCCTCTAGTAATTCTGAAAATCCGGCGGAAAGCATGATGAAGACTATGAACATAATAATGCCTATTATGATGGGTTCTATATCTTATACAGTTTCAACAGGTCTTGCATTATACTGGATTGCAGGTAATCTTATTATGATGGGTCAACAAGCTTGGATTGCTAAGGTAGTAAAAAAACAAGAAGCTGTTATCGATGAAAAGCTACGCCTAGAAAGAGAGGCTTTGGCTAAAACATCTAAAAAGAAGAAAAAGAAGAAAAAACCCATTGATAATAAACAAGCTGATGATAATAATAAACCTGTTAAAGAGCGTAAAGAACGAAAACAGCCTGATAAGGATTAATGTATAAGGAGAGATTATATGACAATTCAAAAACACGCTAAAAACATAGAAGAGGCGATAAAAGCTGCCTTAGAAGAACTAGATGTTACGCAAGATATGGTAGATATAGAGATAATAGATAAAGGGTTTAAAGGTTTTTTAAATATAGGCACAAGAAATGCTACGATACAAGTAAAATTAAAGGATGAGAATAAAATTAATGATCCTATAGTGCCAACTCAAAGCATGCCAGTAGATACGACTGAACTAGATGCAGAGAAAAAAGTACAAAATTTTCTCGAAGACTTAACTTCTAAAATGGGTATTACATGCAGTATTACGACTAAAAAAGTAGATAATAGATTAAAGATTGACATTGCGGGAGATAAGCTAGGTATTATAATAGGAAAAAGGGGAGAAATCTTAGACTCAATACAATATTTAACCCAAATAATTGCAAATAAAAATAATTCTTCCTATATCAAAGTAATTCTTGATATAGGAGATTATAGAGCTAAAAGAAATGAAACATTAAGTGTATTAGCTAATAAGATGGCAAATAAAGCTGTGGAGAAAAATAGAGCGGTAGCTCTAGAGCCTATGAACTCATATGATAGACGCATAATCCATGAGGCTTTGCATGAGAACGAACTAGTTAATACGTCTAGCGAAGGAAAAGAACCTTATAGAAAAGTTATTATAACACTTAAATAAACTGGCTATCTTTTAGTAGGCAGTTTATTTGTTTATAGAAAATTAATCGCAAAGTGTGAAAGGAAATATATGAAATACGATGATACAATAGTAGCAATATCAACACCTGTTGGGACAGGAGGTATAGGGATTATAAGAGTTAGCGGGAGTGAGGCTATAAATATAGTTAACAAAAGTTGTGATAAAAATTTATTAAAAGTAGAGAGTCATACAATTAACTATGGACATATATTAGACGATGAAAGAGCTGTAATAGATGAAGTATTAATTATGTTAATGAAAGCACCTAAGACATTTACTAGAGAGAATATAGTAGAGATTAATTGTCATGGCGGAGTAATAGTTCTTAACAAAGTTCTAATGCAAATTATTAAAAATGGTGCTAGATTAGCTGAAAACGGTGAATTTACAAAAAGAGCTTTTCTAAACGGGAGAATAGATTTATCTCAAGTTGAAGCTGTAATGGATATTATAGAAGCAAAAACAGAGCTATCATTAACCCAAGCAATTAACCAACTAGATGGAAAATTATCACATAAGATTAAAATGTATCAACAAGAACTACTAGAGATTATTGCTAAAATTGAAGTATCAATAGATTACCCTGAATATGACGAAGACTTATCAGTGAGATTTGAGGCTGATGTAAAAAGATTATGTAGTAATCTTAAGGTATTATTACAAACGGCTGATACTGGACAAATTATTAGAGATGGTGTTAAGGCTGTTATTATAGGAGAACCAAATGTAGGTAAATCTTCGTTACTTAATATTTTATTAGAACAAAACAAGGCTATTGTAACAGATGTTGCAGGAACAACAAGAGATAGTATAGAAGTATATTTTAATATAGAGGGTGTACCTTTTATATTATTTGACACCGCAGGCATAAGAGATACTGTAGATACGGTAGAAAAAATAGGAGTAATGCGTTCAAAACAACTAGTAGAGCAAGCGGATTTGGTTATTATGGTTATGGATAGCCAAAAAAAGGTCTCTAATAATGAAAAAGATATACTACAAAGTATTAAAGATAAAAAAGTAATTTATGTGCAAAATAAGATAGACTTAGGACAGAGCAATATATTATCAGATGATGACATACAAATTTCTACTGTTACAGGTGATGGTATAGAAAAACTGAAGCAAGTTATGAAAGATACTGTGATGAATAAAGGTATAAGTATAGAAGGTAGTATATCTAATATAAGACAAAAGCAAGCATTAGTAAATGCTATACAAAGTTTAGATAAAGCATATGCTGCAATTAAGATAAGTATGCCAGAAGATTTAATTGTTATAGATTTGCATGAATCATATGGACACCTTGGCATGATAATTGGAGAAACATTAAAAGAAGAAATTATTAATGAACTGTTTGAAAAATTTTGTCTAGGTAAATAATATAAAAAACGCAAACTAATAAATTGGGAGGAAAATATGTTATATGATGCAGCAGATATAGATGTAGCAGTAATAGGTGCTGGGCATGCTGGGTGCGAAGCAGGACTTGCTTGTGCTAGATTAAATAAAAAAACTATAATATTTACAATGAGTGTAGATACAATCGCTATGATGCCTTGTAATCCGAATATAGGAGGAACATCTAAGGGGCATTTGGTTCGAGAGATAGATGCATTAGGTGGAGAAATGGGAAAAAATATTGATAAAGCTTATATTCAATCGAAGATGCTAAATCAAGCAAAAGGCCCAGCTGTACATTCTCTAAGAGCTCAAGCAGATAAAATTAAATATACTAATGAAATGACGCAGGTAATACAAAACACACCTAATCTTTTAGTTAAACAACAAGAAGTAACACAAATATTAGTGGAGAACAATAAAGTAGTAGGTATCAAGACAAATACAGGGGCAGTTTATAACGCAAAGGCTGTAATTATAGCAGCAGGAACATATATAAAATCTAGAGTTTTAATAGGTGAATGTATTGAACATATAGGACCTAATGGATTAAAAAGTGCCAATACTATATCATTAGAAGAGTTGGGAATTGAGATACGTAGATTTAAGACAGGCACTCCAGCAAGAGTTGATGGCAGAACTGTAAATATAGATGAGATGGAACCACAATATGGAGACGAAAATATAACTCCATTTTCTTTTAGTAATACAAAAGAAGATATATCAAGAAAACAAATAAAATGCTATTTAACATATACTAATGAATTAACTCACCAAATTATAAGAGACAATCTAGATCGTTCTCCGATGTATTCAGGAGTGATAGAAGGGATAGGCCCTAGATATTGCCCATCTATTGAGGATAAAGTTGTAAGGTTTGCAGATAAAGAAAGGCATCAAGTTTTTATTGAGCCAGAAGGAGAGCAAACACAAGAGATGTATGTGCAAGGCATGAGCTCATCGTTACCTGAAGAAGTTCAGATAAAAATGCTTAGAAGTATAAAGGGGCTTAGTAATGTTGAATTGGTTAGAACAGGATATGCTATTGAATATGACTGTATTAATCCAATTCAATTAACTCATTCGCTAGAACTTAAAAATATATCTGGGTTATTTAGTGCAGGGCAAATAAACGGAAGCTCAGGTTATGAAGAAGCAGCAGCACAAGGATTAATTGCTGGGATAAACGCTGCTTTAAAAATAGATAATAAAGAACCTCTTATTATTGATAGATCAGAAGGATATATAGGAGTTTTAATAGACGACCTTGTTACAAAGGGAACAAAAGAACCATATAGAATGTTAACTTCACGTGCAGAATATAGATTACTTTTACGTCAAGATAATGCTGATATGAGATTAACTAAAAAAGGATATGATATCGGTCTGGTAAGTGAAAGTGCTTATAACGCATTTGTGCAAAAAAAGAAAAGTATAGAAACTGAGATAAAACGACTGCAAAAAGTTTATTTGGGGACAAGTGAAACAGTACAAAATATATTACTACAAAAAAATAGTACACCTTTAAAATCTGGAATTTCTTTATTTGAATTATTAAAAAGGCCGGAATTAGAGTATAATGATTTTAATGAAGTAAATGATAAAAGACCAGAGTTAACCCCAGAAATTATAGAACAAATACAAATAGAGCTTAAGTATGAGGGATATATAAAAAGACAGTTAATTCAAGTGGAACAGTTTAAAAAACTAGAAAAGAAACTTATACCAACTGACTTAGATTATAACGACGTATATAGTTTACGCCTAGAAGCAAAACAAAAGCTTGAACAATTAAGGCCTATTTCAATAGGACAAGCATCCAGAATCTCTGGAGTATCACCAGCTGACGTATCTATGCTATTAATTTATTTAGAACAACTAAAACGAGGGAAAAATAATGTTAGAAACAGGGGCTAAGCAGTTAAATATTATGCTTACAAATAAACAAGTGGATCAATTATTGTTATATAAAGACATATTAATTGAATGGAATAAAAAAATAAATTTGACTGCCATAACTAAAGAAGAAGAGATAATAACAAAACATTTTCTAGATTCTATGACAGTTAATAATGCAATTAATATAAAAAATATTAATACTGTAATTGATATAGGTACAGGGGCAGGTTTTCCGGGAATGGTATTAAAAATAGTTTTTGAGGACTTGCAAATAACTTTAGTAGATTCATTAAAAAAAAGGGTAGTTTTTTTAGAAGAAGTGATTAAAGAATTAGGGTTAAAAAATATCTATTGCGTACAAGCACGTGCGGAAGATTTGGCACAAGATAAAAATTATAGAGAAAAATTTGATATAGCTACATCAAGAGCAGTGGCAAATTTATCTACATTAAGTGAATATGTTTTGCCATTTGTAAAAGTTGGAGGATATTTTATAGCTCTAAAAGGGCAAAAATTAGATGAAGAGCTTAAATTAGGAGATAAGTCTATTAAATTACTAGGAGGAGAAATAGCGGGAGTAATAGAGGCGAATGTGCCATTAGCTGAATTAAATCATACGATTTTAGTGGTCAAAAAAATAGCTTCTACTAATAAAAAATATCCAAGAAAAGCAGGGGAGCCTAGCAAAAATCCGTTAGGAAAAAATTAGGAGGATTTTTTGTGAATGATTATAAAATAGAGTATATAGAAATTGAATCAATAGTGTCAAATCCATACCAAGCTAGGAAAAAATTTAGTTTAGCACAATTACAGGAGCTAAGCGACTCTATAGTTTCAAATGGAGTCATAAATCCTATAAAAGTAAGAAAATTTGAAAACGCATATGAAATTGTAACAGGTGAAAGAAGATTACGTGCTGCAAAGATGGCGAAGTTAAAATATATTCCTGCAATAATAACTAAAATAAATACTAAGCAAAGTGCAATCTTATCAATAATAGAAAATATAAATCAAGAAAAACTTCATTTTATTGAAGAAATAGAAGCGTATCAGGTAGTAATAGATTATTTTGGATATACAAAAGAAGAACTGGCAAAAACCTTTGGACAAAGTTCTTCTGTTATATCTGCTAAACTCAGATTATTAAATTTAGAAGAACAAGTGAAAAAGAAAATATTAGACTATAATCTAACCCTAGAACAAGCAACATTAATACAGAAGTTACCAGATGAATTATTAAGAATAAGAGCTGTAAATAAATTAGGAAAACATAAAACGGAATTACCTATAGAAATTCCAAAAAAGAAAATAAATAAGACTTATATTAAGGATTTACGACTATTTACAAACACCATAGACCAAGCAGTAGAACTTATTAAAAATTCAGGTATAAAAACTGAATACAATATAGAAGAAAATGATACTGAGTATAAGGTTACTATAAATATACTTAAGTAAAAGGAGAAGCTGATGCAAGATTTGAAAAAAAGTTTAGCAACAATAATAGATCAATACGTATCTGATATAGAAGAAAAAGAAATATATGAAAGTTTAGAAACACCAAGTAATCCAACTATGGGAGATTATGCACTGCCTTGTTTTAAGTTTGCAAAAACTTTTAGGAAATCTCCTCAACTTATAGCAGAAGAAATAACAACTGCAATAGGTAAAATAGATTTTATAGAAAAGATAGAAAATGTAGGAGCATATATCAATTTTTATGTGGATAAAATAATGCTGGCGACGCAAATAATAGAGGAAGTACTAACGAAAAAAGAAAATTATGGACTAGACAATTCAAAATCTAAAGGAAATATTGTAATTGACTATTCTTCACCTAATATAGCTAAACCGTTTCATGTAGGACATTTACGGTCAACAGTTATAGGTAATAGCCTATATAAAATTTTTGAAGCATTAGGATATAATTGTATAGGTGTAAATCATTTAGGAGATTGGGGTACTCAATTTGGAAAATTAATAGTTGCATATAAAAAATATTCATCTAAACAAGAAGTAGAGGAAAAAGGAATTGCAGAGCTGCTTAGAATTTATGTATTATTTCATCAAGAAGCTGAAAAAGATTCAAAGCTAGACGATTTAGCACGTGAATATTTTAAGAAAATGGAACAATCAGATGAGGCAGCACTTGAATTATGGAAGTGGTTTAAAGAGATTAGTTTAAAAGAATTTGAACGTGTCTACGATATGTTAGATGTTAAATTTGATAGTTTCAATGGAGAAGCATTTTATAACGATAAGATGAGAGATATAATTCAAGAACTTGACGATAAGGAGCTAACGAAAATTAGCGAAGGAGCGAAAATAATTGAGCTTGAAAACATGCCGCCATGCCTCATTACAAAAAAAGACGGCAGCACTTTATATGCTACAAGGGACATAACAGCAGCAAAATATAGATACACAACATATAAATTTGATAAATGTATTTATGTAACGGCATTACAACAGAATTTACACTTTGCTCAGTTTTTTAAAGTTATAGAAAAAATGGGATATAGCTGGGCAAAAAATCTAATTCATGTGCCGTTTGGAATGGTGAGCATGGAAACGGGAGCACTATCGACACGAGCAGGTAATATATTATTTTTAGAAGAAATATTAGAAGAAGCTATTAAAAAGACTAAAGCTATTATTGAAGAAAAAAATCCAGCTTTACCAAATAAAGATGAAGTAGCTAAACAAGTTGGCATAGGTGCGGTGATTTTTGATGATATGTATAATAATATAATTAAAGATATACAGTTTTCGTGGGATAAGGTGTTGAATTTTGACGGTGAGACAGGGCCGTATGTTCAATATACTCATGCAAGAGCATGCAGTGTAATTAGAAAATCAAATGTAAAAATAGAAGAAATAAAAGATATAGATTTAAGCTTAGTATGTGATGAAACAAGCATCAGTCTAATTAAGCAAATCGGAAAATTTGAAGAGACGATAAAAGATGCAGCTACAAAGTATGAGCCATCATGTATTGCTAGATATGCAGTAGGGGTAGCACAGGTATTTAATAAATTTTATCATGATAATCCGATTTTAGTAAGTGATGAAAAGCTT
>MDSQ01000041.1_pt1 | contig 27854 bp, 39 predicted proteins | sample 1008251 | NCBI WGS metagenome assembly MDSQ01 (sample SAMN05526597, study PRJNA338239) | gut metagenome | isolation source: Hindgut content | host: Naso unicornis | place: Saudi Arabia: Red Sea | collected 2016-05
AACTTAGTTCCTCATTTATATTGGCTTTTATGCCCGAGACCGGAATCGAACCGGTACGAGTGTTATCCCGCAGGATTTTAAGTCCTGTGCGTCTGCCAGTTCCGCCACTCGGGCATAACCGACCCAGAAGGGACTCGAACCCTCGACCTCCGCCGTGACAGGGCGGCGTTCTAACCAACTGAACCACTGGGCCAAACTACTTGTATAATATAACATATCACTCATATGCTGTAAAGGGATTTTTTAAATATTATTACTATTTTTCTTTTATATTTTTCTTTTTCTTTTATTATTTACTACCTTTTATTTATTATTTACTACCTTTTATAAGGAAGTAACTGTCTCATTTCCGTCAAATCCATTCTTTTACTATTTTAGATTGTAATAGTATATTTATCCAATTCTTTCTTTTATATTGGAAAAATATAGTTTTATTGGAAATAGTATAGGCTTAATAATGAAATGAAATTAAATTTATTTGTTTATTAATAGTTTTTTTGTATTTTTTTAATGTACTGTACTAAATTTTATGCATATCTTCTTTAAATAAGGAGTATTGTTGACTTGTCAATTAACCAATGATATACTCACCTTAAAGTAAAATTAAAGGAGGTATGCTATGAATAGAATTAGTATCAAATTACAACTATTAATTTTTGTTATACTTATACTTGGAGCTATGACTATAATACTAACCATACAAGTTGATAATCTAATAAAAACAATAGACAACGAACATGAACTGCTAAGTGACAAAATAGCAGTAGATTTAGAAGATGAAATACAGCTTGAATTAACCAACTTAGCTTCTACAATAGTAGACTATATTGATAATCTCGAAGAAGAAATGGATAAAAATATGTATAATGCGGCGTTAATTTTATACCAAACGGATTTACTCCAAGGTGATTTAACCCAAATCGATTTAGAGACTATGCAAGAGTTAACTGGTATGTCCGATATGTATCTAACAGATTTTTCGGGTATATTTACCGCAAGTACAGAGTTATCCTCTATAGGTCTAAGCTTGTATGATATTTGGGATGGTTATAAGATGCTTATGACTGGTGAGTCTACATATCTTCCTAGTGATTTTAAAATTAAGGTAGAAACAGGCGAAGTTTTTAAATTTACTGCTATTCCTAGACCGGACAATAGAGGTATTATTCAATCTGGGTATAATTCAAGCTTTTTAGAAGCAACGCTAGATGTTTTTTTAACGGAGCATAATGGTATTAAAGAAATGTACTTAATTGATGTATATGATACTGTACTTACACAAAATTTGCAAATGGGAGTAATTCCATCTTTTACAAAAGGTTCATTATCTAATATACCTAATTTGCAAACATACTTTACATCTGGATACTCCGGTGAAGTCATATTAGACGGGCTTACCGCACAATTATATATGCCTATTTATGCTGACGACAGTCGGATTAAATATTTACTATACGCAAATATAGACACAACTCCATACTATGCTGTCACATCTATTCTTTCACAACCTATTGAGATTATGATAAATTATATTAATAGTTTGGGTACATTTATAAATGGCTTTAGCATTTTTATTCTTATTGCTACAGTAATATTAACTCCTATCGTTATAACTCTATGTTTTAGACCATTAAAAACATTTGAAAAGCAACTTATGTCTATAGCTAATAATGAAGTTAATCATGGAAAACCAATGCGCTTATCTAAAGAATTAATAGGGATGAGTAATGCGATGGACGCAATTATCACTAGAAATGAGAATACTATGGCCACTGTGCAAACTACTGTTAATGATATTGGTAAGTTACAACATTCTCATGAGGAGCAGCTAAGTAATTTGATTAATACGCTTAATCCCCTCTCGACTAACTTAACTTTATCTAACCAAACTACAACAGAAGCTCATAAATGCATGGCAGATTTAACAATTAGTGTAGATAATTTATTATCTAGTTTAAGTACAGTATATGACATAAATGGTAGCTTACTACTAGAGTCAAATGTTTCTAAAGATAATGCTTTAAAAGGTAAATCTTATTTAGAGACGTTACAAAATGTTATTATAAGTTTAGAGAAGGAAATTACAGCCGGAGAAACTATTACTAATAGTTTAATAGAAAATTCAACTGAAATAAATAATATCACTACCCTTATAACACAAATTGCAACACGAACTAGATTGCTAGCATTAAACGCTTCAATTGAAGCAGCGCGGGCAGGTGAGGCTGGCAAGGGATTTGCTGTAGTTGCCATTGAAATTGAAAATTTGGCTAATCAGTCCCACAAAGCGACCGAACAAATTTCTTTAATTTTACACACTTTCCAAAATCAAATTACACAAACTAAGCAATCAAGTAATGGACAAATCTTGGCACTTAATCAGAGTAAGAGTGCAGTTGAAGAAATTAATATGGCTCTAAAACATTTAATTGATAGCTCTATTAAATCTAATGCTACTATTAATATTTTAAATAGTGAAGTATCTAAACTTGAAAGTGATAGTAGTAAGTTTAATGGGATTATGCAAGTAATTAAAGAAAGCAGTGATGTTAATTATTCTCAAATTACAAGTAGCTTACCTTTATTAGAGCAAATGGATAATTCTATTGACTCTATTCAAGATTCTTTAGAGGGAATTATAGCTACTACTACAAATTTAACTCAACATTTTAAATAGGCAAAAAATAATGTCAACTCGCTTGGCATTATTTTTTTTGCAATGTGATTGACAATCGAATTTATTATAGCTACAATTAACATAAAATTTTTATTAGTAAGGTGATAAGGTGAAAATATTATTAGTAGAAGATGAAAAAGCTTTGGCAACCATTATAAAAGAAATATTAGTAAAGCAAAACTACCTAGTAGATGTGGTATTCGATGGTGAGGACGGATATTATTACGGCAGAAGTGAACATTATGATTTAATTCTTTTAGATGTAATGTTACCCAAAATAGATGGACTTACCGTATTAAGCAAACTTAGACAAGAACAAGTCCAAACTCCTATTATTATGTTAACATCAAAAGGCGAAATTGATGATAAAGTACAAGGACTCGAAGCTGGGGCGGATGATTATATTACAAAACCATTTGATATTAAAGAATTATTAGCTAGAATTTCTAGTGCACTTCGCAGGAAGCAACATCCTTTTTCTGAACATAACTCTTTTGGAGACCTTATGTTAAATAAAGATAACTTAACTATAACATCTGCAGGCGGAAGTTTTACATTAAGTGTAAAGGAATTCCAAATTCTTGAGATGCTTGTGGTCAATCAAAATATAACGACTACAAGAGATATAATGATTGAAAAAATATGGGGATATGATTTTGAGGGGGAATCTAACGTAGTAGATGTGTATATCTCGGTGATTAGAAAGAAATTAAAATCTATAGGTTCTAAGGAAAGAATAAAATCAGTACGTTCTTTAGGATATAAGATGGAGCATGGGAATGATTAAAAGATTAAGAATTAAATTTATTATAGCAAATATGTGTGTATTATTTGCCCTTATGATTTCTATATTTTTTAGCGCATATTTTTATATGCAAAACAAATCTAATGCTGAAATTGATAAATTCCTAGACACACTTATTGCTTCTAATGGACTGGGAACGCCTATAAAGGACCAGCCTCAATCGGATGTAGCACATATGACATCAGCGACACCACTTAAGTGGTTTTCTATTAAATTAGATACAACAAATCAGATAATACAACTAAATTTTGAGTATTCTTCCTTAGAGCAGAGTATTGTAACTTTATATGCATATACGGCGTTGGAAAGTGGTAAAGATACAGGAAAAATCGAAGGGTACGGATATAAAATCATACAAACTGATTACGGAAAATTAATTGTATTTGCAGATCAAAGAATACAAAATGGTATGTTAGAAAATTTGCTTAATTTTATTTACGTAGTATCAATTATCAGTTTTATAATTTTACTTATACTCTCTGTATTTCTATCTCGTTTAGTATCAAAACCAGTTGAGGTAGCATTTAAAAAGCAAAAGGAATTTATAACGAACTCAGGACACGAGCTAAAAACTCCACTTGCGATTATTTCTGCGAATATCCAAATATTTGAGCAAGAGTATGAAGCAAATAAATACACAACAGAAATAAAAACCCAAACAGACAGAATGAATAAGCTAATTGCAAGTTTATTGACCCTTGCAAAAACGGAAGTTATGCAGCAGAAAAGCGAAGTAACCTTTGATTTAAGCAAGCTAGTTTACAACGCTATACTATCATATGAAATTGTTGTGTTTGAAATGGGCAAACATTTAGTGATTGATATACAAGATAGTCTTATGATTTTTGGTTCTATCGATGATATAAGTATCCTTGTGAATATACTTATAGATAACGCTATTAAATACTCCACTGAGAAATCTAAAATTTATATTTCGCTTAGCGAGCAAAATAAGAAAAAAATTCTTACTATAAAAAACCAGTGTAGGCAGATAGACGATATAAATTCTATATTTGACCGATTTTATAGATTAGATAATTCACGAGCTAGAGAAACAGGGGGTTATGGATTAGGGCTTTCGATTGCAAAAAATATAGTAGAAAACCATCGTGGCAAAATAGTAGCCAAAGTAAATCAAGCTACAGAATTTACAATCACGGTGATGTTATAAAGAAAAATAAAAAATTTATAACTTTAATGTTTTTTTAATGTTTCTTAATTATATTCTATGTATGCTAAATAAATCGCATATAAAATATAATAATTTAAGGAGACATAACATGAGTAAAACAAAGAAATTTTCTATATTTATGGCAGCAATACTATGTCTAGCCCCATTTACGGGGTGCAACACAGCCCACGCCAATTCGGAGGCATCCCAAGTAATATACACAAATGTAAACGCAACAGGTAACAATGACGGTACAAGCTGGGAAAATGCTTTTGTTAATTTATACGATGCATTAGATTCAGCAAACTCGGGGGCACAAATTTGGGTAGCTGAGGGTACATATTACCCGACAGATGATGACGATAGAACCGTAAGTTTTATGATGAAAGATGATGTTAGCGTATACGGTGGATTTGACGGAAACGAAACAAGTTTAAGTGAACGTAACTGGGAAGAAAATTTAACGGTTTTATCTGGTGATATTGGAGTAAGAGGAGATAATAGCGACAATTCTATTAAAGTTGTGATTGCAGCAAATAATATAATTGACGGGTTTACTATAACAGCCGGACAAGGGAGCAATAGTTCTGGAGGAAGTGGAGCACCACCTGAAGGTAGCAACGGAGCACCTCCTGAAGGAATGAGCGCACCACCTGAAGGTAGCAACGGAGCACCTCCTGAGGGAATGAGTGCACCTCCTGAAGGTAGTACCGGAACACCACCTGAAGGAATGAGCGCGCCTCCTGCTGATGGTCCAGATGCAATGAGCACTAATCATCCTGAGGCTGGAACTGCTGAATATGCACACACAGTAGGCCATTTAACAGAAGATGTTGTTACGTCTGGTGATGCGGTATCATCAATTCATGGTAATGGTATTATAATTTGGAACGTAGCTCCAACTATCCAAAACTGTATTATTACAGAAAACAGCGGCGGAAAAGGTGCTGGGGTTTACATTTTGGGATTACCTGATTCAGGTGAGTTACCGACCTTTATAAATACTACGATTAGCTATAATAACGGCAGTGGTAGAGGCGGTGGAGTATCGATGGATATGGCTACACAAGCTTATTTTATCGACTGTATATTCGATTCTAACGATTGCGATGCTGGCAAGGGCGGGGCAGTTTATAATGATATAAAAGCAAGTCCACTGTTTGAAAACTGCTTATTCATTAACAACACAGCCGAATCGGGCGCAGCTATGGCAAATGACGGGAACTCAAATTCCATATATTCCAACTGTACTTTTTACAACAATATAGCTACAGAAGAGGCCGCAGGAATTTATCAAGGTAGCGGAGCATTTAATGACCCAGTTATGATTAACTCAATAATTTATGGCAACTATTGTGAGCAGGGTGAAGTTAGTGTATACAGCTGGGCGCAGTGTAATCCAAACATTAGCTACTCAATTATTGAAGGCGGATATGATGGCGTTGGCATTTTAGATATTGACCCACAGTTTATTGACGCGGCTAATATGAATTTTGAATACGTAACTACATCAGAGGCACTTACTGCTAGTGATACTGGTGAACAAATTGGTTTTGATGCTAGCGTGATTAGTGAAAGGACAGCACAAGATTATGAAAGTATCAAGGAATATTTACACTCTTTAGAAGTATTTGAAACAATCGAAGCTATGGATTTAACAAACCCATTATTATCAAGCGATACAACACATATAGGAGAAATTATATACGTAGATGTAACGGCAATAGAAAGTGGCGATGGTAGCTCATGGAATAATGCATATACAGACCTGCAAACTGCTATAGACTATGCAAATGCATCATACACAGCAAATGATACTCCTGTTGAAATTTGGGTATCCGAAGGAACTTACTACACAGGTGAAGATAGAACCGACTCATTTATACTGCGTGAAGGCGTGCACTTATACGGAGGATTTAATGGTGACGAAACTGATATATCACAACGAGACTTAACCACTAACATAACAATTTTAAGTGGAGAAATTGGGGACACAACAATAACAACTGATAATAGCTATCATGTTGTAATCGGTGCAGATGATGCAATAATAGATGGATTTACAATTACTGGTGGGTATGCAGATGGCGTTAGTGGTGAAACATATGATAAATATGGTGGTGGATTATTAAACTTCCATGGCGGAATTCGTGATATTCCAATATTAGATTACACTCTAGGTTTTGATTTGATAGTAAATAACTGTACTTTTACACAAAACTACGCTCAAACTGGTGGCGCTACGTACACTTTCCATGGTGGCAATCCTGAATATACTAATTGTACCTTTGTTGATAACACAGCAAAATACGGTGGAGCATCAGCAGATGTTGCCGGAAGTAACTCAGTATATGTTGATTGTGACTTTTTGGATAACTATGCTCTATATAAAGGGGGCGCAACATTTACAGATTATGGGGCAATGTCACTATTCTATAACTGTAACTTTGAAAGCAATGAGTCAGGTACTGCTGGTGGTGCAATTTATGTACTTGATAGAGCTTCACAAGAAATTGGCAACGAAATGGATTTCCACTTAATTGATGATACATGGTTTAATCTAACAGACATCTACTCCTCAGTTTACTTGGAAGACTGCAATTTGGTTAATAACACTGCTGGTTCAAATGGCGGTGCAATGTATGTTTATGAAGCATCATATGCGAAAATTGTAAACAGTAACTTTGAAAGCAATACATCAGTTGATGCAGCGCTTGTAGCAAATAATGATGCAACAGTTTATCTAGACGATATAACAACATTTTCAACAAACTCACCACAGGACACATTATCCCAACAAAAATCAGAAATCATATATAAATAATCTAAGGCCACGGGGTGTATATCCCTTGGCCTTAATAAAAAAGTAAATTATTTTGCTTTCCTAAAAGTAACTACAAATCCACCTTTAAGTTGTACAGATGTTGACATATAGTCATATGTTACAAGCTCCCATCCCTCAGCAGCTCTCTCATTAAGTAGCTTATCTAACATATCTGTATCCTCAGGCTTTGCTTTATCAGAAAACCATTTTGCGCTAACCATTAAAATTTCAGTTTTATATTCGTACATCTCTCAAGCCTCCCAGTAATTTAATTAATATTAAAATTATACCCCTGAAACAAAAAAATATTCTATACTCATCAGTTTGCCAAATTGTTACTTAGTAACCAGCGCACGTAAATAAAACTATCACCAACATAAACAAAGGCTTTCATCCAAAAAGATGAGAGCCTTTAATTGTACTTTAAGTATACACACATAAACCTATGAAAATTACACCCAATGCCAAAGCAATAAAATCTGCTTGATGGAATTTTAAATTATTCAACTTAGTTCGGCCTTCTCCTCCGCGATAGCACCTCGCCTCCATAGCCATAGCTAAATCCTCAGCACGCATAAAAGCTGATACAAACAGTGGGATAAGAATTGGAACCATCGCTTTAGCACGCTTAACTATACTTCCCGTTTCAAAATCAGCACCTCTAGCAGTTTGCGCTTTCATAATTTTATCTGTTTCTTCTAATAAAATAGGAATAAATCTCAAAGCAATACTCATCATCATCGCAATTTCATGCGCCGGCACTTTAATCACCTTCAAAGGATTAAGTAAACTCTCAATCCCGTCAGTCAATCTAATAGGAGACGTAGTTAATGTAAGTAACGAGGAGCCTACAATTAATAAAATTAATCTAATCCCCATTTTAACCGCTAAAATTATACCTTCTACTGACAATGTAAATATCCAAAATCTAAAGATAACCGTTTCTCCATTAACTAAAAACATATTTAAAGCCATAGTAAACGCTAAAATAAACACAATACTTTTTAACCCTTTTAAAATAAACTTGAGTGGCACTTTGCTTAGCTTTATAACAACTGCTAACACTCCTACAATTACACCATATCCCACAAAAGTATCAATTAAAAAGATAGCCACAATATACATAAAAACTAAAATAATTTTAGTTCTAGGATCTAACGAATGAATACAGGACTTCACTGGGTAATACTGCCCTATAGTTATATCTCTTAACATTTACTACACCTCTCTCGCTTTTAAAAATCCCATAATCCTATTAGCCGCCTCATCTACAGTAAGTATATCTTCATCTATCATAAATCCGTTTTCTCTTAACGCTTTAACAATATATTTTATTTGTGGTGGTGCTAACCCTATTGACTCTAACTCCTCTACATTTTTAAAAATCTCCCTTGGCGTGCCCATATACTTTAAACTTCCTTTATGCAACACAATCAACTTTTCAACGTACTTAGCCACATCCTCCATACTATGAGAAATAAGAACCACAGTAATGCCTAACTCTTTATGCATAGACTTTAACTGCTGAAATAATTCATCTCTACCTTTAGGGTCAAGACCAGCTGTAGGTTCGTCTAACACCAATATTCCTGGATTCATAGCAATCACACCAGCAATAGCTACCCGTCGCTTCTGCCCTCCAGATAACTGAAAAGGCGCTGCTTGCCATAAATCTTCAGCAAGTCCTACAGCTCTTAATGACTTAACAACCCTATCTTCAACCTCTTGCTCGCTCAATCCCAAATTTATAGGCCCATAAGCTACATCCTTAAATATAGTAAGTTCAAATAATTGATGCTCAGGATACTGAAATACCAGACCAACATTTTGCCTTATTTCCTTTTTATTTACACCCTCACCATTAATATCAACCCCATTAATTAATACCTTACCTTTAGTAGGAATAATCAAACTATTAAACATCTGAATTAAAGTACTTTTACCCGAACCAGTATGTCCTATAATCCCTACAAACTCACCCTTATCAATCGCAAAGTTAATATCTTTTAATGCTGTGCGCTCAAAAGGTGAACCTACATTAAATGTATGGGTCAAATTTACTATCTCAATTGCCGTCATACCCTATCTCCTTTACTAAATAAACCTCCTGCGTAGCTCTCAACTCACGAAGTTCACATACATAATCTGTAATATCAATATACAGCCCTAATTTGTTTATATTCCAACATCACCTTAACTTCAGCAACGCCTGTACCGCTTCTTCCGTAGTTAGTATACTAGGGTCAATTCGTAACCCTCTCTTATTTAACAAATATACTAAATACGTAGCATCAGGCACGTCCAACCCAATCGCTCTAATATCTTCTACATTTTTAAACACCTCTCGCGGTGTTCCTTCTAAGTACACTTTACCTTTATCCATTACAATTATTCTATCTGCCAAAATAGCCTCTTCCATATAATGAGTAATATGAATTATAGTAATACCAAATTCTTTATTTAGCATAGTCATAGTATCCATCACTTGCCTACGTCCAATAGGATCCAACATTGCCGTTGATTCATCAAAAATTATACATTTCGGTTGCATAGCAATTATTCCTGCTATTGCAATACGTTGCTTCTGGCCACCTGATAACTGATTAGGAGACATTCTTTTAAACTCAGACATTCCCACAGTATCTAAAGCCCCATCAACTCTCTTTCTAATTTCATCTGCAGGCACCCCTAAATTCTCAACTCCAAATGCAACATCCTCTTCTACGATAGTTGCCACAATTTGATTATCTGGATTTTGAAATACCATACCAACATTTTCACGCACTTTCCAAACATTTTCTCCTTTTGCCATATCCAATCTATCTACTACCAACACACCTTCTTTAGCTATTAATATCCCATTTAAATGCTTGGCAAAAGTCGATTTCCCTGAACCGTTATGTCCTAAAATTACTAAAAACTCACCTTCATCCACCTTAACAGACAGCCCATCCAAAGCTCTTACCTTAGACTCAACCTTACCCTCTTCATCCTCAGTGTAATACTCATGAACTAAATCCTTAGCCTCTATAATTAATCTCATACAACACTCCTTTCCATAATAACTATGTTAAAAATATTCTACCTAGTACATATTAATTATAAACATAGTTTAAACACAAAAAAAGGGGACTAAGAATATTCTTAATCCCTTCTTCTTATACTAGCTCAATAATAACTTCCTCAGCAGCATCACCTTTACGTGGCCCTAATTTAGTAATTCTTGTATATCCACCATTACGGTCTGTATACTTTGGAGCAATCTCACTAAATAACTTATCTGGTAAATCTACCTTTTTAGCTTGTCTTTTCTTATTGCCTTCAACTTCAGTTACAGGATATAAAACCTTTAACATTTGTCTTCTAGCATGTAAACGTGAAGGGTTATCCTTCTTAATAGTTTTTTCAACCTCTTCATAAATTGTGACAGTTTTACCTGATGCTTTTTCTTTAACACGTCTACCATCACTATCTTTTTTAGGAACCTTTACAGTCACAGTTACCTCTTCATAGTTGTCTTTTTCACGAACAGCCATGGCAATAACTTTTTCAGTAATTTTACGAATTTCTTTAGCTTTTGCTTCAGTTGTTCTAATCCTTCCATGGTATAAGAGATTTGTTACTTGATTACGAAGTAATGCTTTACGTTGAGATGCATTACGTCCAAGTTTTCTTTGTGCCATGTCTTTAGCCCTCCTTTGATTTTTTATACTCATTCGTTTTTAGCTCTAATCTTAGCTTCCCTAGACCTATATCCTAAGTTTTATAATTTTAACATATACTATAGAACTTACAAAATAGCTCTCTTTAAAATAATCTAATCGTCATTCGGTCTAAGTTCAAAACCTAATTCACGTAACTTATGGAATACCTCTTCTAAAGATTTACGACCTAAGTTTCTAACCTTCATCATCTCTTCTTCTGTTTTATTAATCAAATCTTCCACAGTATTAATTCCTGCTCGTTTCAAACAGTTAAAAGATCTAACAGACAAATCAAGTTCCTCAATTGTCATCTCTAAAGTTTTTTCCTTAGAATCATCCTCTTTAATAACCATAATCTCTGCATTTTTAGCATTTTCTGATAAATCTATAAATAAATTCAAATGTTCACTTAATACTTTTGCAGCTAAACTCACTGCCTCGTCTGGTCTAAGAGTACCTTTAGTCCAAACCTCTAACGTTAATTTATCATAATCAGTTTGTTGTCCAACACGGGTGTCTTCTACTTTAAAATTTACGCGCTCTACTGGAGTATAGCTTGCATCAACAGGAATTACCCCAATAGGTAAATCCGACTTCTTCAATTTGTTTATGCCTACATATCCTCTTCCACTAGTTATAGTAAGTTCAGCATATAAGTGACTGTCTTTTTCGCCATTTAAAGTCGCAATATACATATTAGGATTTAATATTTCAATATCCGGCGAGCATTTTATATCACCAGCCGTAACAACTCCTTCTCCACTAGCTTCAATATAAACCGTTTTAGGCTCCATATTTCCACTATTGTCTTTAATAGCAAGACCTTTTAAGTTTAGAATGATTTCTAATACATCTTCTTTAACTTCAGGGATAATACTAAATTCATGTAACACCCCTTCGAATTTAACATTGCTTATTGCCGCCCCAGGTAATGATGATAACAAGATTCTACGAAGCCCATTACCAAGTGTCATTCCATATCCTCTTTCAAGCGGTTCAACTACAAAGCAACCATACTTACCATCCTCAGATAAGCCATTTATTTCAATCTGTGGTTTTTCAAATTCCAACACCCTATAAACACTCCTTTGAAAAATATATTTTAATTCAACTATACTCTTCTACGTTTTGGTGGACGACATCCATTGTGAGGTACAGGGGTAACATCTTTAATAAGCGTTACTTCTAATCCAGCCGCTTGAAGTGCACGAATTGCTGCTTCACGCCCAGAACCTGGGCCTTTAACCATAACTTCAACAGACTTTAAACCGTATTCCATTGCTGCTACGGCTGCAGTCTCGGCTGCCATTTGCGCTGCATAAGGTGTAGATTTCCTTGAACCTCTAAATCCAAGTCCACCCGCACTTGCCCATGAAAGTGCATTTCCATTTGCATCTGTTAATGTAACCATTGTATTATTAAATGTAGACTGAATATGTGCCATACCTCGTTCTACATTCTTCTTATCACGTCGTCTACGTGTAGTTGACTTCTTAGTCCCCTTTTTTGCTGCCATGAGTAGTTAACCTCCCTTATTTCTTCTTATTAGCTACAGTTTTCTTAGGTCCTTTACGAGTACGAGCATTTGTCTTAGTCTTTTGCCCTCTTACAGGAAGACCACGTCTATGACGAATTCCTCTATATGAACTAATTTCAACAAGCCTTTTAATATTAAGGGCGATTTCACGACGAAGATCACCCTCTACCATAAGTGTATTATCAATCTCTGCACGGATTTGTTCCACCTGATCATCTGTTAAATCCTTAACTCGAATATCAAAGTCAATTCCTACTGCTTCTAAAACCTTGCGTGAACTTGGACGACCGATCCCATAGATATAAGTCAAACCAATCTCAACACGTTTATTTTTTGGTAAATCTACACCTGCAATACGTGCCATTTACTTTTGCACCTCCTTAATTTATCCTTGCTTTTGTTTGTGTTTAGGATTTTCACAAATAACGCAAATACGACCTTTTCTTTTAATTATCTTACACTTTTCGCATATCTTTTTTACAGATGGGCGTACTTTCATGATTTTTCTCCTTTCCTGTAGCACATTATTTAGAACGCCAAATAATACGTCCTTTTGTTAAATCATACGGAGAAAGCTCTACAGTTACTTTATCCCCAGGTAATACACGGATAAAATTCATGCGAAGCTTACCAGATATATGACCAAGCACAACATGCCCGCCTTCTATCTCAACTTTAAACATTGCATTTGGTAGCTTCTCTAACACTGTTCCCTCTACTTCAATTACATCACTTTTTGCCAAGTTACAAACCTCCCTTATTTTGAAGTCTTATTTAGATAAATTTTAATAGCATCTTTAAGATTAACATTAGTAAGCGGTTCACCTAAGAGTATTTTTTCAGCTATTTGATTGGTAGGCTGTACATGTTTCATTTTTTTTCGCTTCGGAGACTCAATCTTCCTAAGCATTCCATCCGCAATATAAACGAAATCATCATCAACTCCTATTATTATAAATGGTCTGCCTTTATCTCTACCCGACTTAGACAATACAATTTGCCCCACCACATATTTATCAACCATCTTTACACCCCATCTTCCTCAGAAGCGTCAAGAGTCAAAATTAGCGGTTCACCATCAGTAATAACTATAGTATTCTCATAATGAGCAGACGGCAACCCATCCCTTGATACAACAGTCCAACCATCACTTAACGTTTGTACTTGCCATGTACCTAAATTTATCATTGGTTCTATAGCAAGTGTCATACCTTCTTTTAGCTTAACGCCACGACCTGGCTGTTTATAGTTTGGCACTTGTGGGTCTTCATGTAATGACTTCCCAATACCATGCCCAACCAAATCCCTAACCACTCCATACCCATAATTCTCACAATGAGTCTGTATCGCTAATGATATCTGTCCTAGATGATTACCTGCTTTTGCAAATTTTAATCCTTCAAAAAAGCTCTCTTTCGTAACTTTCACCAATTGTAACACTTCTGGAGCTACTTCTCCAATAGGATATGTTCTAGCGGCATCAGAATGATAACCTTTATATAACACTCCCATATCAATACTAACTATATCTCCACTTTTTAACTTTCGATTACTAGGTATCCCATGAACTACCTCTTCATTAATTGAAATACAAGCTGACGCAGGATAGCCATATAATCCTTTAAAAGAAGGGATTGCATTCTTAGAGCGAATGAATTTATCAGCCAAAGAATCCAGCTCTTTAGTTGTCACACCCACTCTAACATTTTGGGCAATCAGCTTATGTGCTGCAATCAAAATATCAGCTGACTCTTTCATTAAATTAATCTCACGTGGAGATTTTATAGAAATAGCCATATTAAATTACCCCTAATGCTTTCGCAATCCTTGCTCTAACCTCATCAAATGTACCTACACCATCAACATGAGCCAACTTGCCTTGTGCTCTATAAAATCCAATTAATGGTTCAGTTTGACTATGGTAAACTTCAAGACGTTTTCTTACAGTATCTGCGGTATCATCTTCTCTTTGGATAAGTAAATCATCACACTTATCACACTTACCCGGTAGTTTTTCGACCTTATATAGTTTATGATAAGAAGCACCGCAATTAGGACAAACGGTTCTACCTGACATACGATCAATAATAATCTCATCTGCCACATCAACATCAATAACATAGTCAATTGGCATATTAAGGTCATCTAACATAATATCTAGCGCTTCTGCTTGAGGAATAGTTCTAGGAAATCCATCCAAAATCATTCCATTATGGCAATCATCTTTTTTTAACCTATCTTTAACCAATTCTATAACAAGCTCATCAGGAACTAAAGCTCCCGAGTCTATATAGGTTTTTACACGCTGTCCTAATTGTGTATTATCAGCAATATGTTCTCTAAATATATTGCCTGTTGAGATAGTAGGAATATCAAAGAGCGCCATCAGCGTTTCTGCTTGAGTTCCTTTTCCTGCACCCGGTGCACCTAATAAAATTAATCTCATCCTGCGGCCTTCTCCTTCTATAAAAATCCTTTATACTGACGCATTAACATTTGAGATTCTAATTGCTTCACAGTCTCTAATGCAACCCCTACTACAATTAGTAAAGATGTTCCTGCAAAAGCAATAGGTATTCCTGAAATCGTCTGCAATAAGAGCGGCGTCATTGCTAATATTGCCAGAAAAATTGCCCCTAACAAAGTGACATGAGTTGCTATCTTAGATAAATAATCTGATGTAGGTTTACCAGGTCTAATCCCAGGAATAAACCCCCCACTTTTCTTCATATTAGCCGCTATATCCACTGGATTAAATGCAATAGTAGAGTAAAAAAATGCAAAAGCAAATATAAGAATTATATAAATTATTGCACCTATTGGAGTAGTCCATCGTAAATTTTCTATTACATTTAGCCAAGCTTCATTTGGGTCTTTAACAAACAAATTTGTAAGTATTTCAGGAAATTGGATTAATGACATTGAGAAAATAACAGGTAAAACTCCAGCTAAGTTTACTTTTATAGGTATATTCTGAGACTGGCCTCCATATACCTTTCTTCCAGACATACGTTTTGCATACTGCACATTAACTCTGCGTTCTCCTAATGACATCTCTACTGCAAATGCTACCATTACTACTAATAATAACAATACAATAATCGCAATTGGAGCACTTCCAGCTGAAAACAGATTTAAAATTTCTTGCGGCAGTGACGCAACTATATTAATAAAGATTATAAGAGATATTCCATTACCAACACCTTTTACGGTAATCTGTTCACCAATCCACATGACAAGCATAGAACCAGCAACAAAAGAAAGTAAAGTTAATAAGAATACTGACCAGCTTTGTTCAACAAGAATATTGACATTATACAACATAAGAGTGGTTGCACTTGCTTGCAAAGTGGCTATACAAAGGGTTAAATATCTAGTATACTTATTAATCCTCTTTTTCCCATCTTCACCCTCTTTAGATATTTCTTCTAATTTGGAAATAGCAATTGTTAAGAGCTGTATAATGATAGATGAGGTAATATACGGGCCAACCCCAAAAGCAAAAATTGCCATAGTAGTGAATGCTCCACCAGTGATAACATTCATAAGGCCCAATAAATTATTATCTGAATTTACAGCCATCATATTAGCAATTTGCGCTGGGTCTATCCCAGGAGCAGGTATATGCGTACCAAGCCTAATAAAAGCCATCATCCAAAAAGTGTAAATGAGTTTCTGCTTTAGCTCTGGAACTCTCCAGGCATTTATGAGCGTTTTAAACACTTACATCACCTCTGCTTTTCCACCCAAAGCTTCAATTTTTGCTATTGCTCCACTACTAAATGCATTAGCACTTATATTTAATTTCTTAGTAAGTTCACCTTTTCCAAGAATTTTAACACCATCTCTTGAATTTTTAATAATTCCTGCGTCTTTCATTAAATCAATAGTTACAGCTGTACCATCTTCAAAACGATTTAATAATTCTACATTTATACCTACTATTTCAAGACTATTTCTATTCGTAAAACCACGTTTAGGGAGTCTTCTATATAAAGGCATTTGTCCACCTTCAAAACCTGGTCTAGTACCTCCGCCAGCTCTTGAATTTTGTCCGTCACGACCTCTGCCTGCGAATTTTCCATTACCAGAACCATGACCTCTCCCTACTCTAAAAGCTTTACGTTTAGATCCTTCTACTGGCCTTAACTGAGATAAATTCATTCTAGCACCTCCTTTTTATTGTATTTTACATTTAAACTTCTTCTACTTTTACTAAATGAGTAACTTTACTAACCATTCCACGAATAGCTGCATTGTCCTGATGAACTTTACTACTATTAATCTTTCTAAGACCTAGTGCTTGAATTGTTTTTTTGTGCTTTGGAATAGCTCCAATTGTAGATCTTACAAGAGTTACCTTAATATTTGCCATCTTAACTTCCTCCTAACCTAGAATTTCTTCTACAGATTTTCCACGAAGTTTTGCAACTTGCGCTGGAGTTTTAAGTGCAGCAAGCCCTTCAATTGTAGCATGTACTACATTCTTTTTATTATTAGAACCTAAAGACTTAGTTCTTATATTACGAATACCAGCAAGTTCTAGTACTGCACGTGCAGGACCACCTGCGATAACTCCTGTTCCTTCAAAAGCTGGTTTTAAAAGAACACTTGCTCCGCCGAATTCTCCAACTAACGGATGATAAATACTATCTACATCATTTCTCTCAACATAAATTAAGTTTTTCTTAGCATCTTCAATACCCTTCTTAATTGCATCAGGAATTTCCATTGCTTTGCCTAACCCAACACCAACGTGACCATTTCCATCTCCAACAACAACTAAAGCTGAAAATCTAAATGTACGACCACCTTTAACAACCTTTGTTACACGTTTAATTGTAACAACTTTTTCAGCCAATTCTAATGATTTATAATCAATTAATTGTCTTCTTGCCACCGATAGTTCCTCCTTTATCAGAATTGTAAGCCAGCTTCACGAGCGGCCTCTGCTAAAGCTGCAACTCTCCCATGATATATAAACCCACCACGGTCAAATACAACTTCATTAATACCTTTAGCAATTGCTACCTTAGCAATCGCGTTTCCAACCACCTTAGCTGCTTCTATATCAGAACCTTTTTCAAGTCCTAGATCTTTTACTACTGAAGATGATGAACCTAAAGTAATACCCTTATCATCATCTATTAGCTGTGCATAAATATGCTTTTCACTTCTATATACTGACAATCTAGGTCTTTGCTCAGTACCAGAAATTTTATTACGAATTTTTTTGTGTTTCTTAACACGAATGTCACTACGCGATTCTTTGTGTACCATTTATGCCACTCCTTTACCTTATTATTTTTTACCTGTTTTACCTTCTTTACGTCTAATAACTTCATTAACGTATTTGATCCCTTTACCTTTATAAGGTTCTGGAGGACGTTTGAAACGAATTTCCGCAGCAAATTGACCAACATGTTCTTTATTAATTCCGGCAACTATAATTTTGTTACCTTCAACAGTTGTACTAATACCATCTGGATCTTCCATTTCAACAGGATGAGAATAGCCTAAGGAAAGAACTAATTTTTTACCTTGCTTTTGAGCCCTATAACCAACACCATTAATTTCTAATTCTTTTGTATATCCTTGTGTTACCCCAGTTACCATATTAGAAATTAAGGTTCTTGTTAAGCCATGTAAAGACCTATTACGTTTTAAATCATTTGGTCTAGTAACTGTAACTTGATTTCCTTCTATTTCGATATTCATTGCTGAATCAAATGTTTTTGCTAATGTTCCTTTTGGGCCTTGTACTGTTACAGAGTTACCTTCATTTAAAGTAACAGTTGCACCTGTAGGAATATCTATTGGCATTCTACCAATACGTGACATGGTTACACCTCCTTAAACTTTTGTTACCAAATAAATGCTATAACCTCTCCGCCAACATTTTGTTTTCTTGCTACTTTATCAGTAATAACACCTTTGTTGGTTGAAATTATCGCTGTCCCAAGACCACCTAAAACTTTAGGCAAATTATCTGTATCAGCATATACACGCAGTCCTGGTTTGGAAATTTTTTTAATCCCCGAAATAACTTTTTCGTTTTTAGTTTTTCCATATTTTAATTTCATACGAATTGTTTCTTTAACGCCATCTTGGATAACTTCGTATCCCTTTATATACCCTTCTTCTAACAATATTTCAGCAATTGCTTTTTTCATTTTAGAAGATGGAATTTCTACTGTATCATGTTTTGCAGTGTTTGCATTCCTAATTCTTGTAAGCATATCTGCAACTGGATCGCTCATTGTCATTTCACATTACCTCCTTCTTTAGAATTACCAGCTTGCCTTTTTAACGCCTGGAATTTGTCCTTTGTATGCCAAGTCTCTAAAGCATACACGACATATGCCAAATTTTCTTATATAAGCATGAGGACGCCCACAAATACGGCATCTTGTATAAGCCTGAGTAGAGAATTTAGCTTTTCTCTGTTGCTTAACTTTCATAGATTTTTTTGCCATGTTAAACCTCCTTATTAGAAATAGCGACTTTGTTAAGTTAATCTATACAATTTATTAAACTCTTATCTAAATAAGAAACTTAAGTCACCACCGATAATACTTAACAGCCCCAAATACAAGTACTTATTTTTGGAAAGGCATACCAAATTGAGTTAACAGCTCACGAGATTCTTCATCCGTTTTAGCAGTTGTAACAACAATGATATCCATCCCACGAACTTTATCAATTTTATCATACTCGATCTCTGGAAAAATAAGTTGCTCTCTAATTCCTAAAGCATAATTTCCACGTCCATCAAATGCAGTAGAGCTAACCCCACGGAAGTCACGTACTCGAGGTAATGCTATATTTACCAAACGATCTAAAAATTCATACATTTTTTTACCACGTAAGGTTACTTTACACCCAATTGGCATACCCTCACGAATTTTAAATGCTGCTAATGATTTCTTAGCTTTTGTAATAACTGGCTTTTGGCCTGAAATCATTTCCATATCTCTAACAGCATTTTCTAACACTTTAGAGTTATCTTTTGCTTCTCCAACACCCATATTAATTACAATTTTTTCAATCTTTGGTACTTCTAACTTATTTGTATAGTTGAATTTATCCATCATAGAGGTAACGATTTGTTCGTTATATCTATCTTTTAATCTACTCATTAATTGATTGCCTCCTTTCCTTAATAATTAATCAATTGTTACGCGTTCGCCTTTAACTATAGCAATACGTACTTTTTTATCACCTTTAATCTCAGTTCCTAAACGTACTGGTTTACCTTTATGAAGGTACATAACATTTGAAATGTGTATAGGGTGTTCCCTTTCAATACGGCCACCTTGTCCTGTAGCATTAGGCTTTTGATGTTTCCAAACCATGTTTACGCTGCTAACAACAACTCTATTATTTTTACGGTCAACATAAGTGATATTACCTTCTTTACCTTTATCTTTTCCAGCAATAACAACTACCCTATCGCCCTTTTTTAATTTAGTTTTCATATGTCCACCTCCTTATAGAACTTCTGGAGCAAGGGATAAAATTTTGGTATATTTCTTTTCCCTTAATTCTCTTGCTACTGGTCCAAATATACGGGTTCCTCTTGGATTTTTGTCCTCTTTAATAATAACCGCTGCATTTTCATCAAAGCGAATGTATGAACCATCTGTTCTTCTAATTTCTTTTCTAGTACGTACGACTACAGCTTTAACTACATCACCTTTTTTTACAACGCCACCGGGTGTTGCCTGTTTAACAGATGCTACTATAACGTCTCCTACACTAGCATATCTTCTAGTCGAGCCCCCTAATACACGGATGCATAAAATTTCTTTAGCACCAGTATTATCAGCTACTCTTAGTCTGCTTTCTTGTTGGATCATTAGAAATTGCCTCCTCTCATACTTTGCTATTTCGCTCTTTCAACGATTTCCACTAATCTAAAACGTTTTGTTTTTGACAATGGTCTAGTCTCCATAACTTTTACACGATCACCAATTTGACACTCATTTTTTTCGTCATGGGCATGTAATTTATAAGTTCTTTTCATAATTTTTCCGTAAAGAGGATGTTTTACATTGTTAACAACAGCAACTGTTATAGTTTTATCCATCTTGTCACTGGTTACCATTCCTACTAACGTTTTACGCAAATTTCTTTCTGCCACGATTTTACCTCCTATCTATTACACTGCCTGTTTCTGAGTAATAATTGTTTGAATACGTGCTATATTCCTTCTCACGTCTTTAATTCTTGCCGTATTGTCTAATTGGTTGGTAGCATTTTGAAATCTTAAGTTAAAAAGTTCTTTCTTTGCATTTACCAACTCAGATTTTAACTCATCAGCACTTTTGGCTCTTAAATCATCTAAAATTGCTTTAGTTTTCACTACCATCACCCGCCATTTCTTGTTCTGCACGAGATTGAATTTTACACTTAACCGGTAACTTATGCACCGCAAGTCTTAACGCCTCTCTTGCTACCTCTTCAGCTACACCTGATAATTCAAACATTACACGACCAGGCTTAACTACTGCAACCCAGTACTCTGGAGAACCTTTACCAGAACCCATCCTAGTTTCTGCTGGTTTTGCAGTTACAGGTTTATCAGGGAATATCTTGATCCAAACTTTACCACCACGTTTAATATAACGTGTCATTGCGATACGGGCTGCTTCTATCTGGTTAGATGTGATCCAACCTGGCTCTAATGCTACTATACCGAATTCACCATAAGTTATTTTGTTACCACGAGTAGCTTGCCCTTTCATACGCCCACGGAATTGTCTACGACGCTTTACTCTTTTTGGCATTAACATTAGTTATCGCTCCCTTCCTTTTTAGCTGCTTTTTGTGGAAGAACTTCTCCTTTATAGATCCATACCTTGATACCAACTTTACCATAGGTAGTATTTGCCTCAGCAAAACCATACTCTATATCAGCTCTTAATGTTTGTAATGGAATAGTACCTTCTGCATATGCTTCAGTACGAGCCATCTCAGCTCCACCTAAACGCCCTGAACATGAAACTTTTATACCTTTTGCACCTACTCTAAATGCTTTTGAAATAGCTTGTTTCATTGCACGTCTAAAAGCAACACGATTCTCTAATTGCAATGCCACATTCTCAGCTACTAATTGAGCATTACCCTCAGGACGTTTGATTTCCACAATATTAATAGAAACTTTAGATTTAGTAAGTTTTTGCACATCCTGACGAAGTGCTTCAATAGCTGTTCCACCTTTACCAATAACGATACCAGGTTTAGCGGTAGATACATGTACTCTAACACGTCCTGTCATTCTTTCAATCTCGATTTTATCAATCCCAGCAGTATATAGCTTTTTCTTAATATACTTTCTGATTTTATTATCTTCTACTAGAAAATCTGCAAAATCTTTCTTATCTGCATACCATCTCGCATCCCAGTCTTTAATAATTCCAACTCTTAACCCATGAGGATTTACTTTTTGACCCATTGTTAACCTCCTTATCTTTCATTTAATATCACTGTAATGTGACTAGTTTGTTTGTCAATTCTAAAAGCTCTACCTTGTGCACGTGGACGAATTCTTTTTAAGGTTGGCCCTTGTGTAGCGTATGCTTCCTCTACATAAAGGTCCCTAGTGCTTAATCCATCATTGTGTTCGGCATTTGCAATAGCTGAATTTAATACTTTCTCAATAACATCAGCTGCATACCTTGGAGTATATCTTAAAATACCTAATGCAGTAGTAATGTCTTTACCTTTAATCTGATCAAGTACAATTTTAGCTTTAGAGCTTGAAAGTCTAACATATTTTGCTTTTGCAAAAGGTCTTTCTTCTCTGTTGTCATAATTTCTTTGTTGCTTAATTTTGGATCTGTGTCCTTTAGCCATTATTAAAATCCTCCTTCCCAAAAATTAGCTCATTTACCTCACTCTTGATCTCTTATCCGCATCTTTACCATGTCCACGATATGTTCTAGTCATAGCAAATTCACCTAATTTATGGCCTACCATGTCTTCTGTAATAAATACAGGCACATGCTTTCTACCATCATGAAGTGCAATCGTATGACCTACCATTTCAGGAAATATTGTTGAACGACGTGACCAACTTTTAATTACTTTTTTCTCATCTGCAGCATTCATAATTTCTATTTTTTTTAATAAATGTTTGTCTGCAAATGGTCCTTTTTTAATTGAACGAGCCATTTATACTACCTCCTACTCTCAACTATTATTTTTTATTACGAGGACGTACAATATACTTATTAGAATGTTTATTTTTCTTTCTAGTTTTGTACCCAAGTGCTGGTTTACCCCAAGGAGTACATGGAGCTGGACGACCGATTGGCGATCTACCTTCACCACCACCATGAGGGTGATCATTCGGGTTCATAACAGAACCACGGACAGTTGGACGGATACCTTTATGACGATTACGTCCTGCTTTACCAATGTTAATTAACTCATGCTCACCATTTCCTACAGCCCCAATAGTTGCTTTACATTCAGCTGGTATTAATCGCATTTCACCAGAAGGTAATTTTATTGTTGCATATTTTCCGCCACTTCCAGTTCCTTTACCCATAAGCTGAGCTGAAAGACCTGCGGCACGAACTAATTGTCCACCTTTTCCTGGCTTCATTTCCACATTATGAATCATTACTCCAACTGGCATATCTTTTAATTTTAAAGCATTTCCTGGTCTAATTTCAGCTTGTTCACCACTCATGATTTTTTGGCCCACTGTAAGACCTTCTGCCGCTAAAATATAACGCTTTTCACCATCTGCATAATGAAGTAATGCTATATTAGCAGTTCTATTTGGGTCATACTCAATGGCTGCAACAGTAGCCGGCACTCCATCCTTATTACGTTTAAAGTCAATAATTCTGTATTTTATTGTAGCGCCGCCACCACGATGACGCACCGTAATCTTACCTTGGTTATTCCTACCTGAATTTTTCTTTAATTTAATTACTAAAGACTTTTCAGGTTTACTCTTCGTAATTTCTGCAAAATCAGAAGAAGTCATGTGTCTTCTAGAAGGGGTATATGGCCTAAATTTTTTGATACCCATCGATATTTCACTCCTTTCAATATACACACACCCGTGTGTTTCATATTACGATATTACATACCTTGGAAAAAGTCGATATCAGTACTTTCAACTGTAAGTTTAACAATAGCTTTTTTATACTTACTAGTTTTTCCTGAAGTTCTCCCACGACGTTTGGTTTTTCCATCATAATTCATAGTATTTACTTTATCTACTTTAACGCCTTCAAACATTTTTTCTACTGCTTCTTTAATCTGAGATTTTGTAGCAGTTGGGTGTACTAGAAACGTATATTTTTTCTCAGCCATGTCATTCATACTTTTTTCAGTAATAACTGGTCTTCTGATAATGTCATAATATTTAATCTCTGCCATTACGCGTACACCTCCTCAATTTTTTGTAATGCTTCTTTTGTTACTACAAATGTGTCATACTTCAATACATCATATACATTAAGATTATTTACAGCAGAAGTTTTAATACCAGGGATATTATTTGCTGATAACATAACATTTTTGCTTGAAGTTCCGTCAGTCACAATTAAAGCCTTCTTTAATTTTAATGAAGATAACACATTAACCATGCTCTTAGTTTTAATCTCATTTAATACTAAATCTTCAAGTACAACGAATTTTTTGTCATTTACTCTTGTAGTTAATGCACATTTTAAAGCCATTTGTTTTTCTTTTCTATTCACTTTGAAAGAATAATCACGTGGTTTAGGAGCAAATACAACACCACCGCCTGTCCATTGTGGTGAACGAATAGATCCTTGTCTAGCTCTACCTGTTCCTTTTTGTCTCCATGGTTTTCTACCACCACCACGTACTTCAGCACGTGTTTTAGTCGATTGAGTACCCTGACGTCTATTTGCAAGATGCAATACTACTGCTGAATGGATTAAGTGCTCTTTAACTTCTACGCCAAAAATTGCATCACTTAATTCAATATCTCCAACCTGTTGCCCGTCCATATTTAAAACAGCTACATTTGCCATAAAATTTATCCTCCTTTCCTAAGCTTTTACACTATCTTTTAATGTAATAATAGAACCTTTAGGTCCTGGAACACTACCTTTAATAAGAATTAAATTTTTATCTATATCAACTCTCACTATTTCAAGGTTTTGTACAGTAATATTATCACATCCCATATGGGAAGGTAATCCTTTACCTTTCATTACACGTCCTGGGTTAGTTGCTGCACCCATTGAACCTGCATGTCGATGATATTTAGAACCATGAGCCATAGGACCTCTACTATATCCATATTTTTTAATTGAACTAGTGTAACCTTTACCCTTAGTTATACCTGAAGCATCAATTTTATCTCCAGCTGCAAATACATCAGCTTTAATTTCATTTCCTACTTCAAATCCACTAATATCATCTAATCTAAATTCTTTAAGGTACTTTTTAGGTGTTACCCCTGCCTTAGAAAAGTGGCCTAATTTAGGTTTAATCATTTGCTTTTCTTTAGCATTGATAAATCCTACTTGAATTGCTTCATATCCATCATTTTCCTTAGTTTTCTTTTGGATTACTGTACATGGACCAGCCTCTAGTACTGTTACTGGTATTAAATTAGCTTGTTCATCAAATATCTGAGTCATGCCAATTTTTTTTGCCATAATCGCTTTTTTCATTTTTCTTGCACCTCCATTATCTACAGCGGATTGCCGAAACAATCATACTAGATTATTGTTTAACTTTAATATCTACACCAGCTGGTAAGTCTAGTCTTGTAAGAACTTCAACTACTTTTGGCGTTGCTTCAATATCAATAAGTCTTTTATGCGTTCTTTGCTCGAATTGCTCACGTGAATCTTTATATTTGTGCACTGCACGAAGAATTGTAATAACTTCTTTCTTAGTTGGTAGTGGTATAGGTCCACTTACTTGAGCACCCGATTTTTTTGCTATTGATACTATTTGTTCCGCAGTTTGATCTATTAATTTATGATCATATGCTTTTAAAGTAATACGCATTTTTTTGCTAGCCATAAAAAAAGTCCCCTCCTTTTCGTACTTATTTAAACCAGTACAACGTTAGGTGACTGTATATTTTTTAAGATATATTATAAGCCGACAAACTTACTAAAACTATCTAAATTATACAGTGACTTTTGCCGTCTAGTTTCTTGAACCGACATTCCCTCCCCGAAAATTTATCTAAATTCGATAACAACCTTTCGGATCTTTGCTCTCAATGTCACAACAAAAATGATTATAACTTATTTATAAAAATAAAACAAGGTCTTTTTTATATTATTTTTCAAGGTTACTGTTTTGACGCATATATTTATAGTCCCAATTCTATCAAAAATTATTCAATATGACTGAAGCTATACCTGAATATCAGGTATTTTAATAATTACTTAGATTATTGCCACCTAACTTAAGTTATATTCCATCTAAAATAAAACATATTAAAAAAAAGGAGAGATTACTCTCCCCCTTTTTTGCATAATTATTCAATAATTGATGCAACTACTCCCGAACCTACTGTACGGCCACCTTCACGAATAGCAAAACGTAATCCTTGTTGCATTGCTATTGGATGGATTAATTCAATTTCCATTTGAATGTTATCGCCTGGCATACACATTTCTGTTCCTTCTGGTAATTGAATTACACCAGTTACATCAGTTGTACGGAAATAGAATTGTGGTCTATAGTTTGAGAAAAATGGCTTATGACGACCACCCTCTTCTTTTTTAAGAACGTAAACTTCCGCGTTGAATTTAGTGTGTGGAGTGATTGAACCTGGCTTACATAAAACTTGACCACGTTCGATTTCTGTTCTTTGAACACCACGAAGAAGTGCACCGATATTATCGCCTGCTTCACCTTGATCTAATAATTTACGGAACATTTCAACTCCAGTACATACAACTTTACGTGTTTCTTCTTTGATACCAACAATTTCAATTTCATCTGAAACTTTTAATATACCTGTTTCAATACGTCCTGTTGCAACTGTACCACGTCCAGTAATTGAGAATACATCCTCAACTGGCATAAGAAATGGCTTTTCAGTGTCACGCTCTGGTGTAGGAATATACTCATCAATTATTTCAAATAATTCAACGATTCTATCTCCCCATTTACCCATTGGGTCATTAAGAGCTTGTAATGCTGAACCTTGAATAATTGGTGTATCATCACCTGGGAAGTCATATTCACTTAGTAGTTCACGAATTTCCATTTCTACTAATTCAATAAGCTCTTCATCGTCTACCATATCACATTTGTTTAAAAATACAACTATATATGGTACACCAACTTGACGAGATAAAAGAATGTGCTCACGTGTTTGAGCCATTGGACCATCAGTTGCAGCACAAACTAGGATTGTTCCATCCATTTGAGCTGCTCCTGTAATCATGTTTTTAACATAATCGGCATGCCCTGGACAGTCAACGTGTGCATAGTGACGATTTGGTGTTTCATACTCAACGTGTGCTGTAGAAATTGTGATACCACGCTCTCTCTCTTCTGGAGCTTTGTCAATATTTTCAAAATCTACCGCCTCACCAAAACCATATCTTTCATGAAGAGTTTTTGTGATTGCCGCTGTAAGTGTAGTCTTACCGTGGTCAACGTGTCCGATTGTTCCAATATTCACGTGTGGTTTGTTACGTTCAAATTTAGCTTTAGCCATTTTTAATATCCTCCTTATAATTAACTGAGTAAGTTAACTCAGAATAATTGTATTATAAATAATTATTTTTTTATTTTCAAGTAGCATTCTACTTTATTTTGCATCCGCAATAACTTTATCTTGTATGCTCTTTGGACACTGTTCATAATGGTCAAATTCCATAGAATAGTTTCCACGTCCTTGTGTTCTAGAACGTAAGTCAGTAGCATATCCAAACATTTCAGATAATGGTACAAATGCTCTAATTTCTTGTGCACCAGAGCGTGCTTCCATTCCTTCTATACGACCACGTCTAGAGTTAATATTACCTATAACGTCTCCCATATAGTCTTCTGGAACCACTACTATAACTTTCATAATAGGCTCTAGTAAAATTCCACCAGCTTTTTTCATAGCATCTTTAAATGCCATAGAACCTGCAATTTTAAATGCCATCTCAGAAGAGTC
>MDSQ01000042.1_pt1 | contig 26652 bp, 22 predicted proteins | sample 1008251 | NCBI WGS metagenome assembly MDSQ01 (sample SAMN05526597, study PRJNA338239) | gut metagenome | isolation source: Hindgut content | host: Naso unicornis | place: Saudi Arabia: Red Sea | collected 2016-05
GCATCTTACGCTCGCTTGCTGAAAGCTTCTATGCTCGATACTTTAAGTCAAGAGTATATATTAACGGCGCATTCAAAAGGTCTTAGCGAATTTGCTGTTGTAACTAAACATGTTATTCGTAATAGCTTTATACCTATAGTAACTAATTTGCCTATGACAGTTGCTATGTGTATTACAGGGTCTTTTTTTATAGAACGCATTTTTGCAATTCCTGGCATTGGTATGTACTATGTTAGCGCAATTTCCGGTAGAGATGTAACTATTGTAATGGGTCAAACGGTTATCATTGCAGCCATATACATTGTGGTAGTGTTTTTTACCGATATTTTATATACAATTGTAGACCCGCGTATACGTATACAAGGTGCAAGGAGGTAAACGGATGATAGACCAAAGCAAATTTAAACGAATAGATAAGAGTTTGTTAGATAGCGATAATATAGTACGTCCAACAATAAGTTATTGGCAAGATGCTTGGCGTAGGTTGAGGCAAAATCCTGTTGCTATGGTTGGGTTATTTTTGTTATTAGTTAGTTTAGTTATGGTTGTTGTAGGTCCATACATAAGAGGAATGGACTTATACGCCATTAATGGAAGCGCAAAGTTTCAAACTCCTGATGCCGAATTTTGGTTTGGCGCAGATGCTTTAGGTCGCGACTTATTTTCGCGAATTTGGGTTGGGGCTAGAGTGTCTTTAACGGTTGCTCTATTGTGCACAGCTATACAAATTATAGTTGGATGTGCTTATGGTGCCACTATGGCTTATTTTGGTGGAGATGTTGATAATGTTATGATGCGTATTATTGAGATTATTACTTCCATGCCTTCTCTGCTTATCACTTTGCTTATTATGATGGTTTTAGGTAACAGCATGTGGGCTTTGCTAGTAGCAATGTGCATCACTGCATGGTGTTCCACAGCTCGCCAGATGCGCGGGCTTATTATGCAACTTCGGGAAGCTGAGTATGTTATGGCCGCTGAAGCTTTTGGAGCAAATCCTTATTGGATTATAACTCGCCATCTACTTCCCAACACCTTAAGCATTTTGATTTTAAATGTGGCTACAAGTATACCCACTTACATTTTTACAGAAGCTTCTCTTAGCTTTTTAGGCATGGGCTTACAATCGCCTGAAATAAGTTTAGGAACTTTAATCGCTGATGGTCAAGCTCAGTTAGATATTTATCCTCATCTAGTATTTTTCCCATCGCTTGTACTATGTGTCATTGTGTTTGGTTTTAACATTTTAGGTGATGGTCTTAGAGACGCTCTTGACCCTAAGTTACGTCAATAATAAGGAGGCAGTGATGGATAAACTATTAGAAGTTAAAAATTTAAATGTATCTTACCAAACTTACGCAGGCGAGGTGCAGTCAGTTCGGGGTATTTCATTTGATGTACAAAAGGGAGAAGCTATTGCTATTGTTGGTGAGTCTGGCTGTGGAAAAAGTGTTACGGCAAAATCAATTTTGCGTCTTATAAAGAAGCCTGGTGTTATTAAAGATGGTAGCGAAATTTTATACAATAACGAGAATATTTTACAGTTTAATAAAAAGCGACTTAGTAGTTACAGAGGCGGAGAAGCAGCTATTATTTTTCAAGATGCACTTGCTAGTCTTAACCCTACTATGACAGTTGGTAAACAGATTGTAGAAAATTTAGTGCTACATAATAATTTAAGCAAGCCACAGGCTGCCGAAGAAGCAGTACGCATTTTAGAGATGGTAGGAATACCTAATGCTACAAAGCGAGCAAAGCAGTATCCGCATGAATTTAGCGGTGGTATGCGCCAGCGCGTTATGATAGCTATAGCTTTTGCATGCAAGCCACAGTTATTAATAGCTGATGAGCCTACAACAGCTTTAGATGTTACTATTCAAGCACAAATAATGGATTTAATTAAAGATTTGCAAACTCAGCTTAATACTGCTGTAATTTTAATAACGCATGACTTAGGCGTTGTTGCTAATCTGGCTAAACGTGTTATAGTTATGTATTCAGGGAAAATTGTAGAGAGCGGTAATTGCCGTGATATTTTTTACAGTCCTAAACACCCATACACTAAAGCTTTACTAAATGCTATGCCTCGGTTAGACTTACAAAATAAGCAGCAATTAAGTTCTATTGACGGCTCTCCTCCTGACCTTATAGCACCGCCTATAGGATGTGCTTTTTCACCTAGGTGTGATTACTGTATGCAAATATGTTTAGAACAATCACCTGAATATACTGAGTTTGAAGGTGCTCACCAAGCTGCTTGCTGGTTATATCACAAGGATGTTCCTAGCAATATATTTACAGAATTTACAGAGGGGGAGATTAAGTGTCAGCAGATATAGCTTTAGAAGTCAAAAATTTAAAAAAGTATTTTCAGCTTAGTAAAGATACAACGTTAAAAGCAGTGGACGACATATCATTTAACATTTACAAAGGAGAAACTCTAGGGTTAGTCGGCGAGTCTGGATGTGGTAAAACAACTTGTGGAAGAACTATAATTGGCCTTTATGATAAAACGGATGGGCATGTAGTTTTTAACGGTATAGATATGAATAAGCGTAAATTAAGAAAAGATGTTCAAATGATATTCCAAGACCCTTACGCTGCACTAAATCCCAGAATGACAGTCGCTGACATAGTGGCTGAGGGCATTGATATTCATAAGTTGGCAAAAACTAAGGCAGAACGCACTGAAAAAATTCATAAATATTTAAGTTTAGTGGGACTAAATAAAGAACATGCAAGTCGCTTTGTTCATGAGTTTTCTGGCGGACAACGTCAACGCATAGGTATAGCTCGAACGCTTGCAGTAGAACCAAAATTTATCGTATTAGATGAGCCAATTTCTGCTCTTGACGTATCTATTCAGGCGCAAATAGTGAATTTGCTTGTAAAACTTCAAAAGGAAATCGGTCTTACTTATTTGTTTATAGCACATGACCTATCTATGGTAAAACATATTTCAGATAGGATAGCAGTTATGTATCTTGGCACAGTGGTGGAGATTACCACTAGCGAAAATCTATATTCCACACCGTATCATCCTTACACACAAGCTCTACTTAGCGCAATACCAATACCCGACCCAGATGTTGAGTATGAAAGAGAAAAGTCGCGAATTAAATTAACAGGCGAAATTACTAGCCCAATAAATCCACCGCCAGGATGTAGATTTGCTTCGAGGTGCAACAAGGCTACACCAAGTTGTTTTACACAAACTCCAGTATTAAAAGAAGTTAGTCCAAATCATTTAGTAGCATGTATAGGAGTGTAAGAATGATAAAAAGTATAAAATCATTTAGTATAGGAGTACTCATTGGAGTTATAGTTGTAATTTTTTGCACAATATTTGGAAGTAATGCTGTTCAAGTTTTTAACTTAATACGCGCAGTCTTATTTATCCCTGCAAGCTTACTAATGCTTATATGTGCATTTAGCCTTTTAACCAAAAACCAAGTTCCCATAACGATATTATTATCAGTAAGCATCGGAATATTAGTTGTAGGAATAACATGCGATTATATACAATTTTACAGCCAATAAAAAAAGGGCTTTAAGCCCTCTACATAGCCAAATTAGCAACCGCATTTAAATGCATATCCGCGCGACTACCTGCCAAATATTCATAATATGCTGCAACGCCTATCATAACCGCATTATCAGTGCAGTACAATGGTTGTGGATAATATAAGTTAATGCCCGCTGCTGTAGTAGCTGCCGTTAAAGCTTGTCTAAGCCCACTGTTGCACGCTACTCCGCCAGCTAAGGCGATATTTTTTATATTGTTAGCAGTTGCATAGTTAATTGTTTTATAAGTTAACACATCTACTACTGCCTGCTGAAAGCTAGCTGCAACGTTTGCTGCATTTAGCGGTTGCTGTTTCATATTACAACCATTTACATAGTTTAATACAGAAGATTTAACTCCGCTAAAGCTAAAATCATAACCACCATCTAGCATAGCGCGAGGGAAATCTATACTGTTTTTATCCCCTACTTTAGCTAGCTCATCAATTTTAGGTCCACCGGGATATTTAAGACCTAAAGTCCTAGCCACTTTATCATACGCTTCTCCAACAGCATCATCTTTAGTCCTACCCACGATTTCATATTCAGTATAATCTTTAACATTTACTAAATGAGTGTGACCGCCGGAAACTACTAAGCATAAAAACGGTGGCTTAAGCTGCGGGTGTTCAATATAATTAGCCGCAATGTGCCCCTTAATGTGGTTTACTCCAACTAACGGTATGTTTTTAGCAAAGGCGATAGCTTTAGCTGCCATCACCCCCACTAGTAGCGCGCCCACAAGTCCTGGCCCATATGTTACTCCTATAACATCTATATCATCTAATGTCATCTCATCTAATGCTTGTCGTATACATAAGTTCATTTGTTCAGTATGCATTCTCGATGCTATTTCTGGCACTACGCCACCAAATTTTTTGTGTAAGTCAATTTGACTTGATATTACATTTGATACAACTTTAGTCCCATTTTCCACCACTGCAACCGCCGTCTCATCGCATGACGTTTCAATTGCTAATACTCTTATCATTTACTTTTTCGCTCCTCTATTTTAATCTTGGATTATATCAGACCAATTATATAGCTTCCATATTCCATTGTCGTTAATAAATTTGTATTCTTTATTTATAATTTGTCTAGTTAAAATATGTTGAACTGTAAAGGTAGCGTTAATGTTAGAAATGTATTGTGATTGGGTAATGCTACTAGCAATCATATAGTTATCCATGCTATGGTAAAGTTCTACATCAGCCCATGCATTATCCACTTGCGTTTGCTCTGGGTTTAGTTGTATTATCTCATCTACATAAAATTCTCGCATAAGCATTACTGTCTTTTCTACCACTTCTTCATCTGCTTTTTCTGCATACTGAAATCTTAACAGTTCGTTGTATATCTCCATAATTTCCATCGGAGTTTGTGGATAGTCGTATAAAATAGTATCTTCTATATCATATAGGGCGTTCATAAGGTTTATCTGCGTTACTGTAGCACTATCGATTTTATCATATTGGTGCTGTAAGCTATAGCTGTAAAAACCGATAACTGCTACTAGCAGTACCACGCCAAAAATTTTACTCATAAAAATCCCTCCTCATATTAAAACCTAGCCATCGTAAGTTAGTGTACAAACTTTTCTATCTTCACCTAAATAGCTATCTTTAAAAATATCGGTCACACATGCGGTATTAAAAGTAGTGACAGCAGGACTAAAGTGTGTGAGCCATAGTTCGCTAACATTAGCTTCTTTAGCCATTTGAGCAGCTTCCACTCCTAGCATATGTTGATACTTTTTAACTTGTTCTAAAAAATCAATTTCCATATACATAGCTTCACATATAAATAGGTCGGAGTTAGCCACCGCGTCCACTATAGTTTTAGACGGTCTTGCATCGGTAACGTATCCCACTTTTATCCCTTTTCTAAATTCTCCAAGCACCATATCCGGCGTATATTTAACTCCGTCCATTTCAACTGTTTCACCTTTTTGCAAATAGCGCCATGTTTCTTTTGGCACATTGTTAATAACAGCTTTATCTGGCAAAAATTTGGGGCTACGTTTTATCTCCACTACGTATCCAAAACATGGAACTTTATGCTGCACAGGGAAGGCTGAAATAAAAAAGTCTCCTATTTGCAAAGAATTATTTTGCAGCGGTAGTTCCATAAGTTTAATCTCAAAAGGAATATCACGGCATATAACGGTAAGCCCCTCCACAACACGCTTTAGTCCCGGTGGGCCAATAATAGTAAGCGGCTCTTCTCGTCCGGCATTACCTATAGTAAGAAGCAGTCCCGGAAGCCCTGTAATGTGGTCTCCGTGGTAATGGGTGATGCAAATTACATCTATCGTTTTATACCCCCATCCCAGCAGTTTCATTGTAACTTGGGTTCCTTCTCCGCAGTCAATTAGCAATTTATTACCGTTAAACCTAGTAAGAAGCGCTGTTAAGTACCTATCAGGTAGCGGTAACATTCCTCCTGTTCCTAGTAAACAAACATCTAACATTTTTTCCATTCCTTTCAATATATTAATTATATTATAGACGTTTATTTACACTCTTACAACCACCTTTGCAAAATAATTTCCAAAATACTCCAAAGTCTCTTTAATACAAAAAGGCTACTACTTCATTAATCGAAATAGTAGCCTGACCATTTATTAAAATGGAAGTAACTGGAATACGTCATGTGACTCATGTTCTTCAACAGGAATTTTAAAAGTTTCTATCCACTTATCGTAACAGGATTCACAAATGTTAAATTTGTGTTCCGTTAAGTCTTTAGACGAAAAATATCCCCATTCCTTTTTTATCGATAAACAATCTTCATGAATACCTGAAGTTGATACAACGCCAATAACTTGTCCACAGCAGTTACACTTTTTACCCATAGAACACTCTCCCCCTCTAATCACTCTATATAAATGCCTATCCCTAAACATATTATAACGCTTGTTATGGATAAAGTATATAGGTAAATTTAGGGTATAGGGGGTGCTCCTATGACCTGTTTTGTGTAATGTATGTTTTTCAACCATTGCAGAGCTTTTCTCTATGTTATTATGCTATCATTTTCCATAACATTTAAAATTTTCCAGTTTGTATAGTTATTGTCACTAGTATTTTAATAAATGTTTATGTCCACAAATAGGTCAAATGTTCTAAGCCATGGAAATGACAATGCCTCGATAGTTATGTCGTTATAGCTAAGCTGGTGCCCAGCTAAGCTTATAGTGCTATTGTGATTCATAAATTGCTCTAGCAGTTCTAGCACAGGCATTTGCATTAGTAATTTAGTATTAACCATGTCTTTTGGAAATATTTCATAATCTTTAATGTGGATGTTGGATTTAACGCTAGCGGTATATAAGTTATCCTCGATTAAATGTTGTAGCAATATTTCATACTGCGCCTTACCCCTCTTAACCGCCTCATCATACTCAAGCTCTAGCATATCCACAATGCCAAACACTTGTGCATGAGCTACCCCTAGTCCAATCGCATTTCCTTCTGTATTCCAACTGCTGTAGGTTGCAAGCTGGCTAATATTATTATCGCTAAGGCCTATAGTATCAAGCTGTGATTTGCTTAGCAGTTTATTAACTAAAATCCTATCTTCGCGCATAATAACGTTGTCGTTATAAAGCTCTATAACCCCAATGTTATTACCCCTGTTATACGAACTAAACATATCGCTAATCATATCATTTAGCCCATTCGCTTCCGACTGGCTAGACATATATTTGTTAATATAAAACTGAAATGGCTTAGAATAAATATTTTCTACAATGTTATAGTGGTTACTACCATCATAATTTTTACAGCTAACAAAGTTTAACCTCTGGATATATAGCTCTTCTGTAGATAAAACGTCATAGTAACCAGTGTTGTTAATGTTTGAATTACCAAGATGGTTAGTCGTAACTGGCAAAAAAGAAGTAGTAACTTCGTTTCGCTTAGCTAAGTCGCGTGCATAAATCATCTGGGGCACTTCATCTGTCCCAAATATATAGTTTACTTTATCGCCCATACCCTCCACAGCATCTTGCACAGACTGCTCTCCAAGGCGCGATGCATGATACCTATAGACGCTATCTTGGTCGCTTTCTAAATATTTTCTAGCCCAGCTAAATTTTATTATATTCCCTTGCTCATCCACAGGAGGCTGAGCTAAGTTATTTTGTATTAGCGCTTGCACAAATACAGGTAGCTGATAGTCATCTACCGATATAATAAGTTCATCTGCGCGGAGTGTGCTAACTAAGTCAATCATTTGCTTCACTAGCTGGCTAGCCTGCGCGTATAAGTTTTGGTAGTTTAAAATATAAGGCTTATATGCTGCTGAGGCCAAGTATTTAGTGTTAAAATTTTGTAAAAACTTATTTTCCCAGCTAAACAATGACTCATCGCCCATTTCTAACCGCTTGTTTTCCACATAACCCCACTCAAGCAAAAACTCATCAGCTGGCACTGCGCTACGAATACCTTCTGTGTTAGGAAACTCTTGCAAGTAGTAATACCCCAAGCCATTAAGCGACTGAGCATCTGGCCATATGTCGCCAGCACGGGCATCAGGCAAAGTCCTTGGCATACTCATATGCAAATAATATGTAGGATTAGGTGCATATGTCATAAGTGCTTCTAAATTTTCAACCGCACTGTCGATAGTAGCTTGGTCCTTACATTGCCTGCTTTCGATTAAACCGCCATACACTGCTGAAGTTAAGTTAATAATAACGCTAGTATTTTTATTGTTATTTTCATTAACTAACTCACTTAACTGCTGCCTAATTTTCTCGCTATCTCCTGGTTGATAATTAGGCTCTTCATAACTATTATACTTATCTAAGTGTTCCACACAAACAAAATTGTCGCCACCAAGCGTCACTAAGTTTTCCAAATATTCTAAACTAATAGGCCTACTGTCTAAAGGTACAGTAATTATTGTGTTTGCGAATATCGGCATATAAAAGGCCATTAAAAAAAACGTTATCGCTACCGCTCGCAAGTATCTCATATACAAATCCTCCTTATAAACTCGTCTATTAAGATTATTAGCAAATCTTGACTATACTAACCGCATTTGATAAAAATATTTTTATTTAACCTAAAATAATTCCCATATTTTAACTACTCTATTCACGTATATAAAAATTAATTTAGTGTATAATAAGTTTGAGATAATTTTGATTCCTCCCCATTTCAGTGTTATCTCAAACCCTAGCATTATTGTATAAATATCTAAACCCTAAACATTTCTATAAAGGGATAGCATCGTATGATACTATCCCTTTATTTTATTTACGATAATTTTTCTTCGATTAAATTAGCCAAGTTAGTTGCATCAAATTCTATTAATCCTTGGTTTTCCCCTTCAATCATAACTCTTACTAAAGGCTCTGTGCCAGAAGGCCTAATTAATACGCGCCCTTTACCATCAAACTTTTCTTCTAGCTCACGGATGGCATGTTGAATTTCCATATCTTCCATATAGGCGTATTTTCGTTCGTTACTAACTTTAGCATTTTTAAGCACTTGTGGATATATTTTCATTACAGATGTTAACTCAGATAATGTTCTTCCCGTTTTTTTCATAACGTATAGCAACTGGATAGCAGTTAAAAGTCCATCGCCAGTAGTATTATAATCCAGAAAAATAACGTGCCCCGACTGTTCTCCACCTAAGTTATAATTATTAGCTAACATATTTTCAAGCACATAGCGGTCGCCTACTTGAGTGCATTCAAGGTTAATCTTATTTTCTTTACACATCACTTTAAAACCTAAGTTACTCATAATTGTAGCAACAATCGTATCTTGATTAAGCTTATCATCATTTTTCATATCAAGGCCAATTATACTCATAATCTGGTCACCATCAATAATATTACCGTGCTCATCTACCGCAAGGCACCTATCCGCATCTCCATCAAATGCAATACCAACTTGTGCACCGCGACCAACAACTTGCCTACTTAAGTCGCCCATATGAGTTGAACCACACTTCTTATTAATGTTAGTGCCATTAGGCTTATTATGAATTACCTCAATGTCTGCGCCTAACTTTTTTAGAGCCATAGGCGCAACTTCATAAGCCGCCCCGTTTGCGCAGTCAAGCAGAACTTTAAGTCCTTTTAAATCACTTGGAATTGTATTACAAATGTAATCTACATATAGGTCTATTACATCATCTTTAATTTCCCAACTGCCAATGCTTTCACCCGTAGGTAGTTCCACGCCTTTACCATTGTTTGCTACAATCGCTTCAATCTCATCTTCTAACTCATCTCGCAATTTGTATCCTGCATTGTTAAAAAACTTTATGCCGTTAAACTCCACCGGATTATGGGAAGCTGAAATCATAACTCCAGCATCAGCGCCTAACTCACGAATTAAAAACGCTACAGCAGGAGTAGGTACAACTCCTATGCAAATAGCTTTAGCTCCCATCGAGCAAATGCCTGCTACTAAGGCTGACTCTAGCATTTTGCCAGAAATTCTAGTATCTCGTGCAACCAAAATTTTTGGCTGCTTATGAGTCTCTTTAGTTAAGACATAAGCACCAGCCTGCCCTAGATTAAATACCAATTGTCCTGTAAGCTCTGTATTCGCTACTCCGCGCACGCCATCTGTTCCAAATAATTTACCCATCACAAACCTCCTATAGTTTAGTTAAACTTATTATGACCTAAATATAAATAAGTAATTCATATATATTATATGTAACATTAACCTTGTCATATCATAAAAGACTTTCCGCACAAAAAAAAGGCAAGGAAATCCTCGCCTCATATTTTTACATAAAAAACTTTAATAAAACTCCTGCTACAATAGCAGAACCTATTACTCCAGCAACGTTTGGACCCATAGCATGCATTAAAAGGAAGTTAGAAGGGTTTTCTTCTTGACCTACCTTTTGCACAACGCGCGCCGCCATAGGAACAGCTGATACCCCTGCTGCACCTATCATAGGGTTGATTTTACCGCCAGATAGTTTACACATAATTTTACCAAACAAAACTCCAGAAGCTGTACCAATAGCAAAAGCCGTTAATCCCATTGCTATAATGCCTAACGTTTGAGGCGATAGTAAAGTTTCTGCATTAGTTGTTGCCCCTACTGTAATCCCTAGCATAATCGTTACGATGTAAAGTAACGAATTTTGTGCTGTATCTACTAATTTAGGAACAATTCCACTTTCTTTTAACAAGTTACCAAACATAAGCATCCCAACAAGAGGAGCAGTAGAAGGTAGTATACCAACAACTAAAATAGTAACAGCGATAGGGAAAATGATTTTTTCTTTCTTAGAAACTACCCTTAATTGTTCCATCTTAATGTTTCGTTCTTCTTTAGTAGTAAGTAATTTAATAATTGGCGGCTGGATAACTGGAACTAGCGCCATATAAGAGTAAGCTGCCAGCGCTATAGTACCTAATAAGTCTGGAGCTAATCTGCTTGTTAACTGGATAGCAGTAGGGCCGTCTGCTCCACCTATTATACCAATCGAAGCAGCTTCTGGACCTGAGAAACCTAGAACTATTGCACCTAGAAAGGCAAAGAAGATGCCAAACTGTGCTGCTGCGCCTAAAAGCATAGTTTTAGGATTAGCAATCATAGGGCCAAAGTCAGTGCTAGCCCCGATACATAAAAATATAAGTGGTGGGTAAATACCAAGCTTTACACCTTGATATAAGTAATAAAACAATCCACCATCAGCATCAGCAGTTGCAGGGTCCATAATAGTTACACCCGGCATATTTGCTATAAGCATACCTACAGAAATAGGTATTAGCAAGTACGGTTCATACCCTTTTGCGATTGCTAAGTAGAGAAAAAAGCAAGCTAGCACGATAACAATTGCATTTTGCATCGTCATCATAGCAAAGCCCGATTCAGCTACAAAGCTGTACATAATATCGAACATCTAAATTCCCCCCCTAATAAATTAAACTATCTCTAATATAGCAGCACCAAGCTCCACCGCTTGACCTTTATCTACAGAAATGTTGCCTACAGTGCCGTCTGCTGGTGATACGATTTCATTTTCCATCTTCATCGCTTCTAATATAGCTACAACGTCGCCTTTTTTCACATGTTGACCAGACCTAACCGCCACATTTAAAATGGTACCCGGCATAGGCGCAGTAATAGTCTGCCCACTTCCTGCTGGAGCAGCGGCTGCAGGTGCAGGAGCCGCTGGTGCTGCTGTTGGAGTTGGCATTGGTTGACCTGCCGCCACCTCTTCCACTTGTACTTCAAATACTTTTCCGTTTAATGTGATATGATAAGTTTTTGCATTCATTGTGTTCACTCCTATTCTTAAATAATTATTTAATTCGCTTAATTCCCGTAATATGTAGATTCGGGTTATCTTTATCTTCTGCCGCTAGTATAGATGCCATAAGTGCTACTACTACTTTCTCTTCTTCTGTTACATCCATGTTATTAGTTGGTGCGCTCGTTTGTGGAGCAGCAACAGGCTTAGGTGCTTGTTGTGGAAAAATTGTTTTAAAGCTTTGTAACATAAGAGAAATAATAAATAGCGTTAAAAATACAATTAACATACTAGAAATCGTTAATGAAATCGCGTCTGCTATATTCATACAGCCATCCCCCCTTTCTTTATAAATATAATGTTACATAGTAACTGTAATGCGCCTAACCGCCGGTTCAGCTGGTTCAGCTGGTTCTGTTGGTTCAGCTGGTTTTGGATTATACTTAGCCTCTAAATACCCCGGCGCTACTTGTGGAAACAATGCATATGCCAATACATCTTCATCGTTTTTAGCCAAGTCTCCAGCCTGCTCCCTAATCATATCCAGCTCATTGCCTAATAAATCAGCAGGACGGCCCACAATAGGTTGCTCATCTTGAATAATCTTTTTAGCTATTTCAGGATTAATAGGCGCTGGAGCAGTGCCATACAACCCTTTTACATAATCTTTAATCTCCTTTGGCACCAACTTATAACGCTCACCCGTTAACACATTAAATAATGCTTGGGTTCCTACCATCTGACTAAGCGGAGTTACAAGAGGAGGATACCCTAAATCTTCACGCACTTTAGGAACCTCGCGTAGTACATCCTCATACTTTTGGGACGCACCTTGCTGTTTTAACTGTGACAACAGATTAGACAACATACCTCCTGGCACCTGATACTTTAAAGTTTGTGGGTCAGTTAATAACACTTTAGGATTTAAAGTACCATCTTCCATATACTTATCCCTAATAGGTTTAAAATACTCCGCAACCTCTAACATCTTCTCCATATCCAATCCCGGATTTCGCTCCATCTCGCTAAGAGTAATGGCCATAGACTCAGTTGGTGGCTGAGAAGTCCCGCCACTAAAAGGAGAAATAGCTGTATCTATAATATCAACACCAGCCTCCACCGCCTGCATATAAATCATTTCACCAATCCCACCTGTACAGTGAGTATGTAGCGATATAGGAACGCTAATTGTTTGCTTTAAACTAGTGACAAGAGCAGCAGCCTTATACGGACTTAAAACTCCAGCCATATCCTTAATGCAAATGGAGTCCGCGCCAAGTCCTTCCATAGTCTTAGCAAGTTTAACGTAATATTCAAGCGTATGAATAGGGCTAGTAGTATAAGACATTGCGCATTGGCAGTGCCCGTTATACTTTTTAATTGCTTGAATTGCTGCATCTAAGTTTTTAATGTCATTTAATGCATCAAACACGCGAATAATATCAATACCATTTTCAATAGAAAGAGCTACAAACCTATCCACAACATCATCCGCATAATGACGATACCCTAATAAATTTTGCCCCCTAAGTAACATCTGTAACTTAGTATTTTTTACATGGCTCCTAATAACTCGAAGCCTCTCCCAAGGGTCTTCACCTAAAAATCTTATACAAGCATCAAAAGTGGCTCCACCCCATACTTCTAAAGCATTATAACCAATTTGGTCCATAGTTTCTAAAATAGGAACCATTTCATCACGTCTTAACCTAGTAGCAATTAATGATTGATGACCATCTCTTAAGACCGTTTCATTGATTTTAATTTTTTCCATTAAATTTACCTCCTTTATAAGATAGTTATTTTTGTGAGTATTTTTCGCCCCGTTATTACATTATACAATGTTCTGTGTAAAAATACTATAGTTATAAGCGTATTTTTTGTGTTTATTCAGGATAAATTTTCCAATTGTAGAAAAAGTGTAATAAACAAGTTTTGGTTTTAGATAAAATAAGGCTTTGGAATAATTTTCACACAATAAGAATAAATTTAGTTAATATTATTTATTAAGGGGGATGCTTTATGAATATTGATACATTATCGGCTTACATACAACAATCTAACCAACTAGATAGAGAGCTTTTTAGCAAATATGATGTTAAGAGAGGGTTGCGCGATTCTAACGGCCAAGGTGTTTTAGTCGGTTTAACTCATGTTGGGGATGTACATTCCTACACTGTAAAAGATAATAAACCATTTTATGAGCCAGGAAAACTTACTTACAGAGGAATTAGTATTCAAGATTTAACTCGCAACTGCGTTAAAGAAAAGAGATTTGGATTTGAAGAAACTTCGTTTTTACTACTATTTGGACACTTGCCTAATGCGGAGGAATTAAATTATTACGAAAATTTGTTAGGCCAAAACCGTATGTTAGATGCAAAATTTATGAAAGCTAACATTTTAGACCATCCAAGTAAAAACGTAATAAACGCAATGGCAACAAGTGTACTTTCGTTATATACACTTGATGATAACCCAGAATGCAATTCAATAGAAAATGTGTTAAGGCAAAGTATATTATTAATTGGAACGTTTCCAACGCTAATGGTCTATGCATATCAGGCTTGCTTACATTATCATAGACACGAAAGTTTAGTTATTCATAAACCTAGGCCAGACCTTTCGACTGCTGAAAACATTTTATATATGTTACGCCCAGACCAAGCGTATACACCACTTGAGGCAAGGTTGTTAGACTTATCTTTAATTATCCACGCAGAGCACGGCGGCGGTAACAATTCTACATTTGCAACTCACCTAATTACTTCTGCCACTACTGATACTTACTCCGTTATAGCAGCAGCGCTAGGTTCGTTAAAAGGCACAAGGCATGGCGGCGCTAGTCTTAAGGTGCTAGAGATGTTTAACGACATTAAAGAAAACGTACAAAACTGGGATGATGAATTAGAAATTAGAGACTATTTAATGAAAATTATAAATAAAGAGGCTTTCGATAAAAGTGGATTAATATACGGTATAGGACATGCCATATATACAATATCTGACCCTAGGGCTGAAGTGTTAAAAAGATATGCTCATGAGCTGGCATTAGAAAAGGGGCTTGAAAAGGAATTTATGCTTCATGATAAAATCGAAAAAATGGCACCAGGACTTCTAAGCCGCAACAAACATACTCATAAACAAATGTGTGCAAACGTTGACTTTTACTCTGGATTTGTATATGCAATGTTAAATATACCAGAAGAGTTATTTATACCACTATTTGCAGTAGCTAGAATTGTTGGGTGGAGCGCACATAGGATGGAAGAGATAGTTAATGAGGGGAAAATCATTCGTCCGGCATACAAAAACGTTGGAGATACGCTTGAGTATGTTGCTTTATCTGATAGAAACTTATGATAGGAAACTACGCTATTATATTAACAGCAGTTTTAAGTCTTGTTATCGGCGAAATGTTTTACGCAGAAATCATATTAGTCTACAGCTTGCTAGATAGTTTGCTAGGCATTATACTGGTAGCATTATTAGTTTAATTTTTAAAAATCATATATCACAAGGAGATTGTTATGACACCACAACAACATTTTTTAAACTTAGTTGAAACTCAACTTAACAGAGTAGAAACAATTAAAGAAAATCACGAAGCAATAGATTATAAAAACAAAGCACAAATTATAATAGGTTTATGCGCCGGTGATGGAATAGGTCCAGTAATTATGGATGCGGCTGTGTCAGTGCTAAGGGTATTACTAAAAGATGAAATTGCAGACGGTAAAATTATACTTAAACAGATTGAAGGGCTAACTATTGAAAATAGACTAGAACAAAATACAGCTATTCCGCCGGATGTATTAGAAGAAATTAAATCTTGCGATGTGTTACTTAAAGGGCCTACAACGACTCCAAGTAAAGGTCAGCAAAATATTGAGAGCGCTAACGTTGCATTAAGGCGTGAACTTGATTTATATGCAAACGTTCGTCCTGTAGTTTTAAAAGAAGAAAACATTGATTGGATATTTTTTAGAGAAAACACCGAAGGCGCTTACGTATTGGGTAGTCAGGGCATTGATATTGACGAAGACTTGGCATTTGATTTTAGAGTAATTACAACTCCGGGTGTTGAGCGAATTGCTAGGGCAGCTTTTGAATATGCACATAATAATAACAAAAAGCGTGTGAGTATTGTTACTAAAGCTAACATACTTAAAAAAACTGATGGCAAATTTTTAGATGTGTGTTATCGTATAGCTAAAGAATATCCTCATATCCAAACTGATGATTGGTTTATAGATATTATGACTGCAAAATTAATTGATACTACAGATAGACATGAATTTGAAGTATTTATATTACCTAATTTATATGGCGATATTATTACTGATGAGGCAGCGCAAATACAAGGTGGCGTAGGAACGGCTGGTAGTGCAAATATCGGTAGTCGCTACGCTATGTTTGAGGCAATACATGGCTCTGCGCCTAGATTAGTGGAAACTGGTTGCGCTGGATACGCTAACCCTTCTAGTTTAATTAAAGCGGCAGAAATTATGCTTCGCCACATTGGTTACGTTGATAAGGCAGATAAGTTAATTGCGGTATTAGATAAAGCACAAACAGAAGTTAAAGTCACTGGTAGTAAAAATGATGCTAGTTGCGTTGACATCACTAAATATATAATTGAAAATATTAGATAACAAAAACAACCCTCCTTATTAGCAAGGAGGGCTTTTTTTTACTCTTGAGTTCCAGACTCTAAACTAAAATCAGTAGGAACCATATCAAGGTCTACATCTTCATCATAATAATGGTCTATAGTAAGGTCATAAATTTTTACCACAGCACCAGTGCCATCAGCTTCTGAGCTATCTTGCACGTAGTTGCCAGCTTTAAAATAGTTATACAGCTGTGCCCAACCTGGGTCAGTTTCCATAAAGTCATACGCTAAAGTTTGTGAAACTTCATTAGTAGTCATAGTCACATATCCAATACCTTCAGAAACTAAGATTTGAGTATCAAACATTTGCCCTACAGGAATTGGCTCATCAAAGTAAACTACATGGTCTGCGCCACCTGCTGAAACAGTTTTAAAGTGTACAGCTAACTTGCTAAGCTCTGGATTTTCAACATCTCCATAATAAGTTACTTTAATTACAGGCGCTGCTGAACCACCATTATCTTGAACTCCATGAATTTGCGAAGTAATAGTTTTTCCGTTAGAAGGAAGCTCTGTAACACGTTGCGTTGTATTTAAAACATGCAAACCGTCCCAGCCCCAGTTATCCGCATTTTCTTGACCAATCATTTCACGAAGCTCTGTTCTAGGGTGACTTGAGTTAGGTGTAGTATACCCTCCTACAGGGCAATACATAACGATAGCAGGGCCATACTCATCTTCTTCAGCATAGAAAAATTCTTCATCAATATAGTTTTCATCTAAGTAAAAATATCCATCTACCAAATGGTGTCTTAAGCTATCAGTATTAGGGAATGCTTCTAACACTTGGTTATCTATATATGGGTTTTCGATACACATTTGCAGTTTCCACATAGATAAGTCAACTACTTCAGCTGGAGTAAGGCGCTCATCTTGTGCATCAGTTACCGATATAACTTCTTTAGTTGTAGTCCCATCAGCTGCTGTAACTAGTATAATTGCTGTACCTGCTTTTAGAGGTGTAACGTGGCCATCTGAGTCAACGCTAATTATGTTATAGCCTGAAATAACTTCATAAGTTCCCGATGCTTCAATCTTTACATCGTCTGCGCCTACTTCTACTACTTTATAGCTATTAATAACTTCCTCTTCAGCTGCTTCAACTTCTTCAGCTTTCTCTTCTTCAACTTTCTCTTCTTCAGCTTTTACTTCTTCAGCTTTTTCAACTTCTTCAGCCTTTTCAGATGTTAAAGTATATTCTGTAGGAACTAAACTTTCATCTATATCGCCATCATAATAATGTGCAATATCCAAATCATATACTCTTACCTCTGCTGCTGTATCCGTGTTTTCAGATTTATCTTGCACGTAATTACCTGCTTTAAAGTAATTATATAACTGTGCCCATCCTGGGTCAGTTTCTAAGAAATCATATGCTAAAGTTTGGCTAACCCCATTAGTTGTCATAGTAACATAACCAACGCCTTCATAAACAAGGATTTGAGTATCATACACTTGACCTACAGGAATTGGCTCATCAAAATAAACTGTATGGTCAGACCCGCCTTCTGATGAAATTTTAAAATTAACTCCTAATTTGCTAAGCTCTGGATTTTCAACATCTCCATAATAAGTTACTTTAATTACAGGTGCTGCTGAACCGCCAGTTTCTGTTACACCATGGATTTGCGATGTTATAGTTTTTCCGTTAGAAGGAATTTCCGTAACACGTTGCGTTGTATTTAGAACATGTAAACCGTCCCATCCCCAGTTATCAGAAGTCGCAGAACCTATCATCTCACGAAGTTCTGTTCTAGGATAGCTTGAATTTGGCGTAGTATATCCTCCTACTTGGCAATACATAACTACAGCAGTTCCAAACTCATCTTCTTCCACATAGAAAAATTCTTCATCAATATAGTCTTCATTTAAATAATAAAAACCATCAATTAACTGGTCTTTTAAATTATCAGTATTAGGGAATGCTTCAAAAACTTTATCCGCAATATATGGATTTTCTATAGCCATTTGCAACTTCCACATATCTAAATCGATAACTTCTCCAGGTGCTACGCGTGTGTCGTTTTCATCCACAACTTTTACAACTACTTTTTCCACTAATAAAGACTTAGTTGCGCCATCAACAATTTTAGCTTCAATAACAGCAGTCCCAGCTTCTAGCGCTTCCACTTCTCCAGCTTTAGTTACACTAACAACATTATCCCCTACAATAACCTCAAAATAAGCACTTACTATATCAATTTCTAGCGATTCGCCAACTTTTAATTCCACATAATTCTTATCAGACACATCTTGTAACCAACTATCTACAGAAAAATGTGTACTATATTCAGCCGCAGTTACTTCAGCTGGTGAATACGCTGCTACTGCCACTGCTGCCATAGTTAAAGTCATTAATTTCGCTATATCTGTTCTAATTTTTCTACTCATTAAATTCCCACCTCATAAAAAAATTTTTAAGACTACGCATAGGGCGTGCCTTATTAAAGCCTATTTTAATATATGTTGTAATAAAATGCAATAGTTAGTTAACAATTCGGAACTACGTACATTTGTAACCTTGTCCTATTAGATATATTTATTATAAATTTAAGTTTACTTTAACAAATGTTAGTAATATCCACTAAAATATTTATGCCTCTTACAACTATAACCCACAACGATTAAGTTATGGGTTATCTAATTTAAATCTTACGAATAGTATATGTATTCTTACCTCTTCGCTTAGATTCATATAAGGCATTATCAGCCACTTTGTATACTCCTGCAAAATCCTGAATATAAGGGTTTACTTCACAAATTCCTATGCTTGAAGAAATCGTTACATTAATTCCATCTTGATAATATGTTTTATAAATCGCCTCACAAATCTGATTAGCTTTAGCATCTATATTTAAAGAAGTTGGACACTTTATAAATATCATAAATTCATCTCCACCCATTCGACCTACAATGTCCTCTTTGTTAAATAAATAAGTTAACTTAGTTGCCACTTCCTTTATAACATCATCTCCAACATCATGCCCAAAATTATCATTAACACTTTTAAAGTTATCTATATCCACCATAAACATAATGCCTCCTTGAGCCTGCTCCAAATGCTGTGTTATAAGCTCTGTAGTAGCCTTCTTATTGTAAAGGCCAGATAAACCGTCCATCGTTGCATTAAACTCCATGTTCTTATCACCTTGAATATTGTTAGATACTATAACCGCTTTAACACTATTACTTCCTTCTTTCTGCACACTTATAAAATCCTTATACCACGCATAATCACCATCATCATTTTGCAGTCTATACTCACAATAATAATAAGAATGAACAGCACCACTGCCCATAACAGTCATATACGACAACTTATGTTTTTCTATATAAGAACTTCGGTCCTCATCATGAATTCTATTTTCTATAATACCACAAACCACACTTTCATAATGTATCCCTATTAAATTTGTTAAAATTTCTCCTTTTAATACATAATTTAAAACTTTACCAGTCTTACAATTAATCTCAACTGTGCGCTCCGACTTTTCTATTAGCATATTTCTATATATGTTTTCTAACAATTTTGAATGTGAATAAATTCTATAATCTTCTAACATCTTAAATCCTACTAACATAAAAATTCCTAAATAAAATATACCTAAACTCCCAATTGCTAAGTGGATCATATTTATAAGTAAATATTGGCTAAAATCTGTCATAAGCATTGTTGAAAAAACGATTAATTGGCATAAAATAAGTATCTCTAATCCTATAAATAACTTCATTCGCTCTGGGTGCTTTTTTAATATATTAAAGTACTTTAACCCAAATACCTTATTCATCCCTAGTATTATAACTGCGATTGTTATTGCTGTAATAATCCTGCTCATTAAAAATACTTCATCTATCGTAAATAACTCATAATATGTATACCCGCCAAATAAGCAAAAAGAAGCATCTATAATATACGAGGCTGCCATTACATGAATTGGAATTATAAAAGCAAATGTAACTTTAGTAAGCGGACATTCTTCAGTAGTAAAATAGATTTGTATACAATGGAATAAAACTACTCCTACGTACGCTACAGGAGTTGGGGCAAAAATCACGAACTTTAAAGCTAAATTTAACACTGCATTAATAACAGAAAAGAATACCATCATAGCAGTGCCGCCTCTAATTTTAAAAAGCCTATCTAAAAATATAAGTAACAAATAATTTTGTATAAAGAAAGTCATGAATAAAATTAATCCTAGTTTATAAGCATCCATAAATATAACTCCTTTCTTTTATATACTATAGTTTAATAATATTATAACATTAAACTAGTAACACGCCAACTATTTAGTAAAAATTAGTTAATTTTTTATTCACATAGTTAAAAAGGCTCCTGTATATATTTTTACAGAAGCCTTTTGCATAATTCTATTTAGCTACAATGTTAACTAATCTACTTTTCACATAAATCTCTTTTACTATTTGCTTACCGCTAAGACGGCTAGCTGCTAATTCTTTCGCTTTGCCTAACACTAAATCCTCTTGCTCATTAGCATCCACTTTTAACTTACCTACCATCTTACCACTAACTTGAACAACAATTTCTATTTCATCGTCTTTCATCTTATCTTTATCATATACAGGCCATGTCTGGCTAAAAACAGAACCAGTCTCACCAGTTATCTCCCACAACTCTTCACTCATATGTGGTACAAAAGGTGCCAACAACACAATAAATGTTTTAACGGTTTCTTTATCAATTCCACCAATTGCTTTCTGCATCTCTATTAATTTATTAGTATATTCCATAAATCCACTTACTACAGTATTTAAACTAAATGTCTCTATACGCGAAGTAATATCATAAATTAGCTTGTTTCTAACACGTTCTAAATCCCTATTGTCCTTAACTACTTTATTAGTAGTAATCAAGCGCCAAAACTTATTTAAAAAACGGTGTACACCTTCAATTCCTCTATCATCCCACTCAGCATCTAACTCTGGTGGAGCAACAAATAGCTCATATAACCGCAGTGAATCGCACCCATACTTTTTAACAAGCTCATCAGGAGATACAACGTTCCCTTTAGACTTACTCATTTTCGCGCCATCTTTAGTTACCATACCTTGATTAAACAACCTAGTAAACGGTTCTACAAATGGAACTACCCCTATATCGTATAAAAATTTTGTGTAAAATCTAGCATACAATAAATGTAATACTGCATGCTCTACACCACCAACGTACATATCTACTGGCAACCATTTAGCTGCATCTTCCTTACTAATTAATTCGTTTGGATTGTTAGGGTTTGGATAGCGCAAGAAATACCACGAGGAGCCAGCCCATTGAGGCATAGTATTAGTTTCTCGCTTAGCAGCGCCGCCACACTTAGGGCAAGTTGTATTTACCCATTCATCGATATCCGCAAGAGGCGATTCACCTGTCCCAGTCGGCTCATAACTTTTGACATCAGGCAATCTAACTGGCAAGTCCTCTTCCTTAACTCCAACTACACCACAAGTTGGACAATGTACAATAGGAATAGGTTCACCCCAGTACCTTTGGCGTGAAAATACCCAGTCACGCAATTTATAGTTTGTAGTTTTATTGCCAATACCTTCTTGTTCTAAATAATCTGCTATTTTTATTTTAGCTTCTGATGATTTCATAGAATTAAACTTATCCGAATTAATCATAATACCTTCATCAGTGTAAGCCTCACTAAGTTGCACTTCAACCCCATCTTTAGCTATAACTGGCACAATCTCTAATCCAAATTTAGTAGCAAATTCAAAATCACGCTCATCATGCGCTGGCACACACATTATAGCCCCAGTTCCATAATCAGCAAGTACATAGTCTGCTATCCAAATAGGCATTTTTTTACCGTTAAGTGGATTTATAGCATACTTACCTAAAAATACCCCTGTCTTTTCCTTATCTACCATACGGTCCACAGCAGATTTGGTGGATGCATCAAATACATACTGCTCTACCTCATCACTAGTTGACAACGTAGATACCATCTCATGCTCAGGTGCTAGCACCATAAAAGTTGCTCCATATAATGTGTCCGGCCTAGTAGTAAATACTTTAATTTTAGCATCTGTACCTTCAACTTCAAAGTCTATTTCAGCGCCATAGCTTTTGCCAATCCAATCTGCTTGCATTTTTTTTACTTTCTCTGGCCAATCTAAACCTTCTAAATCATCAAGCAACCTTTGGGCATACGCAGTAATTTTTAGCATCCACTGTCGCAAATTTTTCTTAGTAACAGGATGAGAGCATCTATCACATTTGCCTTCTTTAACTTCTTCATTAGCTAAGCCAGTTTTACATGCAGGGCACCAATTTATAGGCATCTGCTTTTCATACGCTAAGCCGTGCTCAAACATCTTTAAAAAAATCCACTGAGTCCACTTATAATAATCTGGGTCAGTAGTATTAATCTCCTTGTCCCAGTCATAAATTGCGCTTATCTCCTCTAACTGACGTTTATAAGTAGCTATATTTTGCGCTGTAGCTACTGATGGATGTACCTTCTTATCAATCGCATAATTTTCAGCCGGCAACCCAAAAGCATCCCAACCCATTGGGTGAAGCACATACTTATTATGCAACATTTGATACCTACTCCACACATCTGATAACACATAACCGCGCCAATGACCAACATGCAAGCCGTTTCCAGAAGGATATGGAAACATATCTAGGCAATAATAGTTTTGTTTATCAGGCGCAGGAACATTTACAGGGTTCTCCTGCCACTTTTTACGCCATTTTTTCTCAATAGTATTATAATTATAATTCATGTATTCCTCCTAAAAAATTATTATATTAAAGCCTAACCAATTTAGCCAACTGTTATACAGACTGAGGATTTAAAAATTGGCATTTTATATATTCATCATTAGGAATAAGCGACCCGGTTCTAGCTGGATTAGGAATAATTGAATGTTTACTATTTACAGTCACACCTTTATTTCTGCTCATAACATCTTTTAAAAACGGCTTAAACTGTCTTAACTGCAACTGCCCATTTAACTTAACTATACAATAATCATCTAGCATAAGAATACATAAACGCTTAGTGCTATTATCATTATCTATCACAATATTGTCACTCTCTAGCGTAAGCACTCCTGAATAATAGTTATGAAGCTCTAGTAAAGATTTTAACTTTACAAAAAAAGTAAATTCCCCTGCGTCATTTAGCCCTAAATGTGGAGCATTATCTTGCAATAACTTTAGTAAATCTTCAGCTTCTTCTTTTGTATAAACGGGATGGAAATAAGTAGTCTCTTCCTTATTATACATGTTATTAGTCTCGATAAATGGACTCACTCTTAGGCCATTAGAATCGCACCAATATGAGTTGCCATCTAAGTCTAAATGACCATTGTTTGTATTCTCAAGCTCTAGTATACGCTTATAAGTTGGCACAATTTCACCACACTCATTTAAATCTACGCACAAAGTGCCTAGCATTATAAGGTGATACTTTTCAATTTTCTTATTATTAAAATTCACCACTCCAGTTTTAGGGTTAATAAATATAAACAACCCAGAATGAATGCCCCTTTTGCCTGCCCACGTAATATAAGCATTACATAACTCACGTATATTATTATCAGTAAGTTCACTCGCTAATTGCTTAGCAAAACCGCACACTTCACGTTTAGTTGTAGGTAATAAATCATCTAACTTTGTTATTTCAACTTGATTTGTTATCGCTGCATTTCTCATAAAAGCTCTCCTTATTATATTATAGGTTTTGTTAATTAAACAGCTTATCATTATTAATATTTATTAATCTGTTTAGGATAACCCAAATTTATAAGTCTTATGTAAGATGCATAAGAAAGCTACGTTACTGCGAGGGTAACGTAGCTTTCTATTTACTGACTTATTGTAACGTCGAAATACTCTAAATTAGTTAAATTCCCAATCTCTTCTGGTAAAGCGAGTATATCATTTCCGCTTAAATCTAAATGTTCTAGCTCAGCTAAATTTCCGATTTGTGATGGAATGTTAGTTAAAACATTGTTAGCTAAGTTTAATGTTTTTAGCTTGTCTAATCCCCAAAGTTCCTCAGGTAGCTGTACTATTTGGTTTGTGTCTAAATTTAAATTCTCTAGTGATGTTAACTGAACTATTCCGCTCTCAATCTCGGTTATATTATTATTACCTAATTCTAAAGTATGTAAATTAGATAAGGTATAAACGTTATTTGGTATGTGAGTAATCGCGTTATTACTTAAATCTAAACTTTCTAGCTTGTGTAACTGCGAAATGCCACTTGGTATAGCAGAAATGTTATTGTCTCGTAAGGTTAAACTCTCTAGCGATGCTAAATTGAAAACAAATTCGGGAATTTCGGTTAAATGCATATTAGATAAACTTAAATGCTCTAACGAAGTCATACTTTTTATAGTATTAAGTGCATCTAAATCTACATTATTTAGCGATAACATACGTAAATTAGTTAGATTACTAAGTTGCTCCATATCAGCAGTTTCTAGACCTTCAAGATTTAACGCCTCAATTTCATCAAAGTGTTTCTGCTCTAAATTTATAAATTCCTCCTCATCATTAAAAACTTCCTGGGCTATGTACCTACTAAGCTGATTATCAAGTGCTGGGTTTAAATCAGGGTCTATTGGCATAAATATAACATTAGCAGTAGCCATAGCTTTCAAATCATCTTCAAGTGATGTGTAACTATTTTCCTTTAACTGTGTGGCCTCTGATGGTGCTGTAATTGTTTGAGCCATTTCAAGAGAAGTGTTTTGCACTGGAGCAACCGGGCTTACAGTACTGCTCATAATAACCCCCCCGACTCCCATAGCTACTAATATTCCGCCTACTAGCCACAGTTGTTGAGTGCGACCTTCACTTAGTTTGTTACTTTCCATATTATTGTCCATGTTATTTTCCATATTATTAGCCTCCATTCACTAAGTTCTTATTATATTATACCACCACTATAAAGTTTTAATGTATGCAAAAATACCCACTAATGCTAAGGGGGGGTTCTATTTATATTATATTTAGGTTTAAAATATAAACAGTAAGGATATAATTTAAAATAGATTTAGAATTTTTAGGAGGTTGGTTTATGAATGAGCAGGTAATCATTAATGAATTGAAAGTGTTAGCAAAAAAAGAGGCTAAGTACATTAACAAAAATTTAAATAAAAATTTTGTTAAAATCGAAGGCTGGGTTGAACAAAAAATTCCAGATAAGTTGCAGTCTAGTTTAGAAGCGGCTATTTTCACATCGTTTGGGATAGTATTTCAAAAAGGCACTGATATTATTGAAAAAGGGTATAATAAATCTGCACTAGAATTTAACCATAAAATGAATACGTATGCACTTAGCATTAGGCCAAATAAAAAGAGTATAAAACGCTTTAAAAAAACTTCTAATACTGCATCCATTAAAAATATAGCAATATCGGGAACGAAAGGTGTAGGGTTTGGCATATTAGGCATTGGATTACCAGATATACCTGTATTTATATCAGTTATGCTTAAAGGAGTGTACGAAATAGCTACAGCGCATGGATATGATTATAACTTGCCATATGAGAGATATTTTATTTTGCAGCTTATAACTGTAGCGTTTTCGTATGATATAGAAAAGCTTGAAAATGTAGAGGAGATTAATAAATTTGCATATGATAATATCTTATCCCAAACTTATGATGAAGAAGCGAAGATTATTGAAGTATCAGAACTGCTGACTAACGATTTAATATACACTAAATTTATTCAAGGTATTCCGTTTGTAGGGGTATTAGGTGGCACGTTTGATATGTTATTTACAAAAAAGGTACTTGATTATGCGCAAATTAAATATCAACAAAGATTTTTTCATAGATTGCAAGCCCCACAACAACAGTTAGATGAGGACCCTATTATTATGCTAGACAGCAGGGCGCTGCACAAACTAAGCAAGAAAATGCCTTCTAGATTGGGATTACCGCTTAAAGAGGATACAGAAATTCAAGAGTATGAAGAATTACCTTTACAAGTAGATGATGATTTACCGGGTAAGCTTATGGATAAATTGAACATCAAATTAGGTATTAAATAACAAAAAAAACTCTAAGACGAAATTCTTAGAGTTTTATACATATAGCGGAAGAGGGAGTCGAACCCCCGACACCATGGGTATGAACCATGTGCTCTAGCCAACTGAGCTATTCCGCCATATAAATGG
>MDSQ01000043.1_pt1 | contig 26417 bp, 22 predicted proteins | sample 1008251 | NCBI WGS metagenome assembly MDSQ01 (sample SAMN05526597, study PRJNA338239) | gut metagenome | isolation source: Hindgut content | host: Naso unicornis | place: Saudi Arabia: Red Sea | collected 2016-05
TTATGACAGGTGTATCTCACACGCACCAGACGGGCGAAGAGTTTGCTCTTAAGCTTATGAATTATCTAAATGCCACTGTGGCAAAATGGAAGGCTGACACAGGCCTGGGGTTTGCACTGTATGGCAGCCCAGCAGAATCATTATGTTATAGGTTTGCTAAGATTGACCTTGCGAAGTTTGGTTCTATTGAAGATATTACGGATAAGGGATATTATACAAATAGTTACCATGTGGATGTACGAGAAGAGATTGATGCTTTTTCCAAGCTGAAGTTTGAGAGCCGTTTTCAAAATATATCGACTGGCGGGTGCATATCTTATATCGAAATTCCTCATATGGCACATAACCTAGAGGCTCTTAAGCATATGATACGCTATATTTATGAGAATATTCAATATGCTGAGTTTAATACTAAATCAGATTATTGTCATGTATGCGGATTTGAAGGCGAGATTGTTATAAACCATGAGCTTGACTGGGAATGTCCAAATTGCCACAACAAAGACCAAGGGCGAATGAACGTTATAAGAAGAACGTGCGGTTACCTAGGCGACAATTACTGGAATAACGGTAAGACTAAGGAAATTAATAACAGAGTGTTGCATATATAGGGTCAAGGGACGCAGTCACTTGTGGGGTCAGTGTCCACCCTAATAAATGTCTAGTTACTCTCGAGTGTTGCATATATAGGGGTGCGGGGCAAATGCCCCTAATGCCCCCTTAGTATTTTATTAGTACAATTGGCTTAATTAAGTCTGCTGGCTTATCTTTCATTAACATAAGAGCTTCTTCAACTTTATCCAATCCTTCAAATTTATGAGTAATCATTTTGCTAGGGTCAACTCTACCAGCTTTTATAATGTCTAGTAATCTTTCCATTCTGCGTCGGCCGCCCGGCATCAATCCTCCAGCGATTGTTTTATGACCCATACCAACGCCCCATTCTGCACGAGGTATTTTCACAAACTCACCCTCACCCAGGTAATTTACATTTCCGATAATTCCACCGGCTTTTAACACTTTAATTGCAGTTGCAAAAGTATCATTGTCTCCGCCTGCAATAATTACTTTGTCAACGCCTTTATTGTTTGTAAGTTTCATCACCTGTTCTTCAATAGAACCATTTCTGTAATTAATAATTTCAGTTGCACCATATTCTCTTGCTAAGTCGGTACAATTTTTTCTAGATCCCACAGCATAAATTTGTGCCGCACCACGCAATGCACATCCTGCAACTGACATAAGCCCAACAGGCCCAACTCCTATTACAAGTACATTGTCTCCATATTGGATATCCGCAAGTTCAGCACCGTGAAATCCTGTAGACATCATATCACATGCCATAACTGCTGATAAGTCGTCTATTTCATCTGGGATTATGGCAAGGTTACCGTCTGCATCGTTTACATGAAAATACTCTGCAAATACACCATCTTTGAAGTTTGAAAATTTCCATCCTGAAAGCATGCCTCCAGAGTGCATTCCAAATCCGCCTTGAGCTTCCACTGAGTTCCAATCTGGTGTAATGGCTGCTGTTATAACTCGGTCACCTTTTTTGAAATCTTTTACCAATTCTCCTACTTCTTCAATTATTCCGATTGCTTCATGGCCTAAAATCATGTCAGTTCGTTCACCTATTGCACCTGCCCAAACAGTGTGAATATCTGAAGTACATGGTGAAAGTGCTGTTGGTCTAACTAGAGCATCATTTGGTCCTATAGTCGGTTTTTCCTTTTCTACCCAACCTATAGAGCCTATTTTTTTCATTGCAAAACCTTTCATAAATACAACCTCCATATATTAATATTTGTGATTATTCTACCACATTTTAGGAAATATGTCAATTTTTTCTTAATAAATTTTAATTATCTGTGGTCACATAATGGGGATTTGGCACTTTTACCACTTCTGTGCTGGTATTGTGCTGGTATAGAAGATGAAATTTGCTCTTGCTATTCATGAGTATATATATTATTATAGCAATAAGAATGGGGACGGGGTCCTTTGTAGAGGGGCGGTGCCCCTCAAACACCCCCTTATAGACTCATAAGAATTTAAAAAAATGGAGGATTTTACATGAAGAAGGCTTTAATAATTATTGATTATGTTTATGATTTTGTGGCGGATGATGGTAAATTAACTTGCGGGAAATGTGCCCAAAGCATTGATGAATTTATCTCTACAAAAGTGAAAGATTTCTCTCTTGCAGGAGATTTTGTTGTAACAGCAATCGACTTGCACGACGCTCAAGACTTATTTAACAAAGAGCGGGAAATGTTTCCAGCGCATTGCTATGACCAAAAAGGCCAAGCGTTATATGGCAAAACAAGGCAGGCAGTGGCAGACACGCCGCCTAGCCAATATATAGCTGTTAACAAAAATCGGTACTCTGCTTTTTTTGGCACAAACTTAGACCTTAAGTTAAAAGAGCGTAATGTGCATGAAATCCATCTAACGGGCGTGTGCACTGATATTTGCATTCTTCATACGGCAATTGACGCTTATAACCTCGGGTATGACATCACAATCTATAAAGATGGGGTTGCAAGTTTTAATACATTAGGGCATGAGTATGCATTAGAACATTTTAAAAATATCTTAGGAGCAACGGTTATATAATAATATGGATACAAAAAGGACGGAAACGATGACTAGGCAAAAGAAAATTATCATATCAGTTACAACTATTGTAGCAGCATTATTTTTAATAGGCTCATATTTCGTCGGAAATTACTTCATAGAATATATGTTGGGCAGAAAGGACAGCGATTATGACGACGCTCTTTCTCCTTCATATGATAAGCCTGCAGCAGAAGTTGAAAATAGACAAGCTGCTAATTTAGCCGTAGCTAAGTTACAAGCAGAAGTTGGATTTGACGAAGTATATATACAATCAAGAGACGGCGAGTCCTTGTATGGTAAAATTTATGTACAACCAGATTCAAACCTCTGGGCAATAGTCGTGCATGGTTACACCTCAACCCATAATTCAGTACAAGATGTTGCCACAGAGTATTATAATAGAGGGTATAACGTACTTACCCCAGATCTTAGGGCACATGGCAACTCTAGTGGCGAATACATCATGCTAGGGCATGAGGATGGTCCGGATATTGTTGAGTGGGCACATTATATAGATCATGCAGATGCTAGTATTGTTTTGCACGGATTTTCTATGGGTGCTGCAACTGTTATGATAGCCGCTGGCGAAGATGATTTGCCTGAAAATGTTGTTGCTGTTATAGAAGACAGCGGATATACAACAGCCATTCAAATGATGAAAGAGCAACTTAAATTTAGGTTCGGATTGCCGTCTTTTCCTATAGTAAATATCTCAAATATCATATCTATTGTGAAAACAGGCTTAAATTTTAACGACCCTAAACCAATTGAGTCTATACAAAATTGCGATTTGCCAATGTTGTTTATTCATGGCGATGAAGATAATTATGTATTACAATATATGCAAATGGAATTGTACAATTCTTATCAGGGTGAAAAGGACTTTCTTATAATAGAAGGGGCTGGGCACACTGCCGGAAGATATCTGGTGCCAGATATTTACTACACGTATGTTTTTGACTTTTTAGACAAGTATGTTCAGTAAAAGAGTTATACTTGTCCTTTGCAACACATATATATATGCATATAGGGGGGCGGTTTCACATCGTTCTTAGGCATTGTTTAAAAAAAAATAAGGAGGTTTAGGTTGTGGATTTTATGTTTATGTTTAAGGCCGCCATTCTGGGGGTTGTGGAGGGATTAACAGAATTTCTACCAGTTTCTTCAACAGGTCATCTGGTTATCTTCTCAAACTTAATTGATTTTTATTCTCATTCTAGCAAAGAATTTGTGGATATGTTTAATATGGTAATACAGCTAGGAGCCATACTTGCAGTGGTTATTTTATACCGCAAAAAGATTATTGATACTATCTTAAATTTATTCCCATCTAAAAATACACCTCTTGAAGATAGCGGTATGTATTTTTGGGGCATGATAGTTATTTCTTGCATTCCGGCAGCAGCCATCGGCATACCGTTTGATGATTTGGTAGAATATTACTTATTTAATCCAACTACAGTTGCAACAGCATTATTTTTTGGTGGTATACTTATGATAATTGCAGAGTCAAAGCTCAGAAAGCATAGCAATGTTTCATTGTCTAAAATTACAATAACTCCACGCCAAGCTATAATCATTGGTTTATTTCAAGTTTTTTCTATAATCCCTGGCGTTTCTCGTTCTGCATCCACCATTATCGGAGGCTGGGTGGCGGGGCTTGGCACAGTGGCAGCTGCTGAATATTCTTTCTTTCTTGCCATTCCGGTAATGTTTGGTCAAGCATTGCTAAATATTTTAGATGCAAGAGGAAATTTGGTATCTATGGAATGGATGGCATTATTTGTTGGGTTTGCGGTATCTTTTATTGTGGCTCTTTTGGTTATAGGCTCATTTTTAGACTTCTTAAAGAAAAAGCCAATGAAGTTATTCGCATATTACCGTATGATATTTGCATTTTTAGTTTTGGCATATGGATTATTTTTCCCTTGGAAATAGAAAACATAGAAATAACAAATAGTTATTTATTAGAGTTATCCCTCTGAAAGAAACTCCCGCCGAGTTTCTTTTTTTTTAGTCCCACCAATCCTCTTTATTTTCAACTTGTTTATATCTCTTGCTTACTTCCATAGTTTTTTTGGTCTTAAGCTCTTCTTTTGCTATCTGACTTATTATAAAAAGCGGTATTGATAAGAAGATCATCCCCGGCTTTATGAATACAGCACATATTACTATAATAGCAAATACTATGGCTGATATTTTGTTAATCTGAGCCTTTTTTAGAGCAGTCTGTTCTCTTACAATTTTATTAATCTCTCGGTTTTCCTTCATGTTATCATAAGTCATTGAAATATCTTTAATTATTTGTTTCACCTAAAACACCTCCCATCTATAAGTTCTAATCTTACAAGCCATATTCATAAAATATTTAAGACCCAATTTTAAAAGGTGATACTATGAATGATTATAACAATCAATTAGATTATGAAATCAACTCTGAACTTATGAAAATTTGCAAGTGTATACTACCTTACCTTGAAAGGGATACGCAAAGAAATGTTGCAATTGGACTTAAAATACTTGAGTTAATAAACACAGTAAAATTCTTTGAAGATATAAATAACTCTCTTTCTGTACAAAAAGATGAGGATTGGCAAAAAGCTCTTTTGCTTGATGTTAGCAAAAATTTAAATCCCGATAAGGCATATATGATAGAAGCGTTGCTTAAGGCAAATGAAATTAACACCATTTTAAATACCGAAGCGCCACCCAACCAAAATTCAGATGATTTTATCAAAACCATCTCCCCTATGTTAGATGATAAACAACAACAGATCCTGTCTTTATTTACAACACTACTTAATTAGATAGGAGCATCCATATGAACTCAGAAAAGCACACCACCCTCAAAAACATTGATTCAAATTCCATTCTTTGCATAAACGAACAAATATCAAAAATCTCATCTAATGACATTACTGAGCTTTTAACTACTTTTCTTTCCATTACCAATAGGGTAGAAAATTTGGCTCCTGAACATAAAGTGGAACTTCTTTCTGCCATAGGCAAAAATTTAAGTCCTGATAAGAAAATTCGTTTTGAGATGCTGGGTAAACTTATAAAGTAAAATTACGGGTGCGCATACAGGCACCCTATTTTTTTATTTTTCTATTTTGCAACTATATTTACTAACTTATTTTTTACATATATCTCTTTTACAATTTGCTTATTCTTAAGTTTGTTACTGGCTGCTTCTTTAGCTTTTTGTATTATTACGTCTTGTTCTGTGGTTGCATCAACTTTAATTTTTCCGGCCATCTTTCCGCTTATTTGTACCACAATCTCAATTTCATCATCTTGCATTTTTTCTTTATCATATTCAGGCCATACTCTATCAAATATGCTGTCTGTATTGCCTAATTTTTCCCACAGTTCCGAGCTTATATGAGGTACCATAGGGGATAATAATATAATTAAAGTATCTATGGTTTCTTTATCTATGCCGCCTAGTCGCTTTTGCATATCCACCAATTTATTTGTATATTCCATAAATCCGCTGACTACGGTATTTAAGCTGAAATTTTCCATACGCACAGTTATGTCATAAATCAACTTATGTCGCACTCTTTCCAAATCTTTTGTTGCGTCTATTGGCTTATTTGTGGTCACCAGTCTCCACACTTTGTTTAAAAATCTGTGGACTCCGTCAATTCCGTTGTCGTCCCATTCGCTGTCAAACTCTGGTGGCCCAATAAATAATTCATACATACGCAGTGAATCGCAACCATATTTTTCCACCAGACCATCAGGGGAGACGACATTTCCTTTAGATTTGCTCATCTTGATGTTATTTTTTGTAACCATACCTTGATTAAATAATCTAGTAAACGGTTCTTTAAAGTCCACCACGCCTATATCATATAAAAATTTATTATAAAAACGGGCATATAATAAATGCAATACTGCATGCTCAATCCCGCCTACGTACATATCTACGGGCAGCCACTCTTGCATCTTATTTTTGCTTACCAACTCTTCTTTATTTTTAGGGTCTACATATCTTAAATAATACCAAGAAGAGCCCGCCCATTGTGGCATTGTATTTGTCTCTCGCTTGGCAGGGCCGGCACATTTTGGACATGTTGTGTTGACCCAGTCTGATATATCTGCTAGTGGTGACTCTCCAGTTCCTGTTGGTTCATAACTTTTTACGTCTGGTAAAGTTATTGGTAAATCACTTTCTTTTACACCAACTATGCCACAACATTCGCAATGAACAACTGGTATAGGCTCACCCCAGTAACGTTGTCTTGAAAATACCCAGTCTCGCAATGTATAGTTGGTAGTTTTTTTGCCTATATTTTTTTGCTCCAAATAATCTAATATCAGCGTCTTAGCTTCTGCAGCTTTCACGCCGTTAAATTGTTCTGAATTTACCATAAGCCCATCTTCTGTATAAGCTTCTGTTAAATCTTGCACAGCTCCATCTTTGGCAATAACTTGCACTATGGGCAAATTAAATTTTGTAGCAAACTCAAAATCTCGTGCGTCATGTGCTGGCACACACATAATTGCACCTGTACCATAATCATTTAAAACATAGTCTGCAATCCAAATAGGTACTTTGTTCCCATTTAAAGGATTGATTGCATATCTGCCTAAAAACACACCAGTCTTTTCTTTGTCTGTCATTCTGTCTACAGAAGATTTGGTGGAGCTTTGGAAGACATATTTTTCCACGGCTTCTTTGCACTCTGGTGATACAAGTTCATCAACCAATGCATTCTCTGGAGCCAGCACCATAAATGTTGCACCGTATAAAGTGTCTGGTCTTGTAGTAAATACTTTAACCTCTTTATCTATGCCATCTACTTTAAAGTCTATTTCTGCTCCATAACTTTTGCCTATCCAATCTGCTTGCATCTTCTTAACTTTTTCTGGCCAATCCAAATCTTCCAAATCGTCCAACAGTCTGCTGGCATATTCTGTAATTTTTAACATCCATTGACGCAAGTTTTTCTTTGTGACCACGCTTCCGCACCTGTCGCAGCATGCCTCTTTCACTTCTTCATTGGCAAGCCCAGTTTTGCACGATGGGCACCAGTTTATTGGCATCTCTTTTTCGTAAGCTAAGCCAGCCTCAAACATTTTTAGAAAAATCCATTGAGTCCACTTGTAAAAGTCTGGGTCAGTTGTATTAATTTCTTTTTCCCAGTCATATATTGCACTTATCTCTTCTAATTGTCTCTTAAAGTTTTCCACATTTTCTGCCGTGGCAATTGCGGGGTGCATTTTTTGTGCAATGGCATAATTTTCTGCCGGCAACCCAAATGCGTCCCACCCCATTGGGTGCAGCACATATTTCCCATGTAATATTTGGTATCTGCTCCATACATCAGATAACACATATCCTCTCCAATGGCCAACATGTAACCCATTTCCTGACGGATATGGAAACATATCAAGACAATAGTAATTTTGTTTATCCTCGCTTGGTTGGTTAATCGGTTCGTCTTTCCATTTTTGTCGCCACTTCTTTTCTATGGCATTAAAATTATACTCCATGATTTCTCCTTATACTTATAATTGTTCTATGATAAGCTTTTTCGCAAATGTTAATGCATCATTAATTTTTGTAGTATCTTTTCCGCCTGCTTGTGCCATGTTTGGCCGTCCGCCACCTTTTCCGTCAACAATCATGGCACTCTTAGAGATAATTTTACCACAATGGATTTGTGACACATCTTTTGTTGCTGAGCAAACTAAATTAACTTTGTCCGTAATGGATGCTAAAAAGATTACGCTGGTGCCTAGTTTATCTCTAAAAGTGTCGCTAATTTGTTTAAGCTCATCTATACTTTTGTTTTCTAGCTGTTTTACCAATACTTTAACTCCGTTTTTCTCGTCCGTTTCATTTGTAATATCTGATATTTCAAAACGGCTTAGTTGAGATTTTAATTTACTATTTTCTTGTTCAATCTCTTTATTGGTCTTAATTAGGGTTGTCACTTTTTTAGTAATTTCACCTTTTTTAGCCTTAACTAGTTTTGATATTTCATCAAGTTCTGCCTCAACATTATTAAAATATCTTATGGCACCCATTCCAGTCAATGCCTCAATTCTTCTAACTCCAGAAGCAACACCCACTTCAGATATTATCTTAAATGCTCCTATTTTAGCCGTATTGTCAATATGCGTTCCTCCGCAAAGTTCTATAGAATAATCATTCATATTGACTACACGCACTTTATCTGAATATTTTTCGCCAAATAGTGCCATCGCTCCCATTTTTCTTGCCTCATCAATAGACATTTCTAAAATATCTATATTGAAGCCCTGCAGAATTTGCTCATTTACCAGTGTTTCCACTTGATTAATTTGCGTAGGCGTTAACGGTTCAAAATGTGTATAGTCAAATCTTAATCTATCTTTATTCACATTTGAGCCAGCCTGCTCTATATGAGAGCCTATAACTGTGCGCAATGCCTTTTGTAACAGATGTGTTGCGCTGTGGTTTCTGCTTGTATTTAGCCTAGTTACATCATCTACAGTAAGCGTTGCATCTTGTCCTTTTTCCATATGCCCTTTAGTCACCTTAGCATAATGAGCAATTTTTCCGCCTGCAACTTTTGTTGTGTCTATTACCGTTGCCTCTCCTGTTGCAGTTACAATAATTCCAACATCTCCTGCTTGCCCACCACTTTCTGCATAAAACGGCGTTTTGCCAGTGATTATATAAATATAATCATCAACGCTTGCACTTTCTAATATTTTATCATTTGTGGTCATAAATTTGATAGGTTGAGTCAATTGTTTTTGTGTATATCCATTAAACTCAGTTTTTATATCTGTAGGCAACTGATTAAATATAGTTTCATCTGCCCCCATATAACTTGTTTGTGCCTGTGCATTTCTTGCCCGCACACGCTGATTTTCCATCTCTTTTTTAAACTCATCCTCATCAAGGGTAAGCCCTTTTTCGGCCAAAATCTCATAAGTTAAGTCTATCGGAAAACCATAGGTATCATATAATTTAAAGCAGGCTGCTCCATCTAGCATTTTTTCACCTGTTTGTTCTAATGTGGTGATATAGCTTTCTAATATATTTAGTCCTTGCTCTATAGTTTGGTTGAAATTACTTTCTTCAACGCTTAATGATTTTAAGATATAATCTTCTTTTTCTGCAAGCTCTGTGTACTCATTTTTGGAATTTTCTATTACAGTTTTAATTAACGGTTCTAAGAAGGCACCTGCAATCCCGAGCATTTTACCATGTCTTATGGCACGCCTAATTAGTCTACGCATAACGTAGCCTCTGCCCTCATTGGAAGCTCTGATACCATCTGAAGACATAAATACCACTGAGCGTATATGGTCTGTAATTACTCTAATAGAAACATCTGCTTTTGCATCTTCACCATATTTTACATCAGCCAACTCGCACACTTTGTCACGGATTGCCTTTATCGTGTCTACATCAAATAAAGTGTGCACCCCTTGCATCAAGGCAGCAAGCCTTTCAAGTCCCATCCCAGTATCAATATTTGGGGAGCCTAGCGGAGTGTATGAGCCATCAGCATTTTTATCAAATTGGGTAAATACCAAATTCCAGAATTCAAGATATCTGTCACAATCGCAACCTATTGCACAATTTGGGTCACCGCAGCCATATTCCACTCCTCTATCATAATATATTTCCGAGCAAGGTCCACACGGCCCTACCGTACCTACTTCCCAGAAATTATCTTCTTTCCCCATATAAAAAATTCTGTCCTTAGGCACGCCTATTTCATTATGCCAAATTTCTGCCGCTTCCTCATCGTCTTTATACACAGTTACGTACAGTTTATCTTTCGGAATTTCAAGCACTTCGGTTACAAATTCCCACGACCAGGCAATTGCCTCATTTTTAAAGTAATCTCCAAATGAAAAGTTGCCTAACATTTCAAAGAAGGTGCCATGCCTTGCTGTTTTGCCTACATTTTCAATGTCCCCTGTACGTATGCATTTTTGACAAGTAGTAATTCTTTTTGCGGGTGGCACTTCTTGCCCTGTAAAATATGCCTTAAGCGGTGCCATTCCTGCATTTATCAGTAGCAAACTCTTATCATTTTGTGGGACCAGAGAAAAACTTTTTAAACGCAGGTGATTTTTGCTTTCAAAAAAGGTTAAAAACATCTCTCTTAATTCATTTAATCCGTAATATTTCATTTGTATCCTCCATAATATTTTATTGTACTTTTTAGTATCTTTTTGACTTATATATTGGTATATACTCTTCTAAGCATAGGTTAAAATTATACATTTTTATTGCATGATTTATTCCTACATATCTATAATGATATGGCCTGTAACTAATGTTAGTTATGTCTTCTTTATCTTTTGGGTATCTTAGGATAAATCCAAAATTTTTACAATTATAGTCTAACCACTTTTTATGAAAAGTAATATCAAACTCATAAATATTTGAATTTCTTTGAGACATTATTGTTGTCATAACATCAATTGCTGTACCTAATTGATGTTCACTCTTACCAGCTTGTATAATTTCTGGCATAGTGGTTAAAAATTTTAATTCTGCGTCTCTGCACGTTTTTAAATACAGCGAGTTTTGGCATGCATATGACCTATATCCTGAATATAACCTTAATGCTGTTAACCCTTCATTTTGCATAGATTTATTCATCTTATAAAACATCAATAGAGTATTTTCTTCAAGCCATATATTTGATATAGGCTCTAATAGTAGCTTTGTTGGTCTATACTTTTCGGGTAACGTATAGTTTTGATTTATTAATTGTAGATAATCCACTTATTTCTCACCTTTTATGTGGTACTTAAATAAATTATATATTACCAAAACTTGTATTGTCAATTAATGTATGGGTGAAATTGCGTTAATCTAATTTGTATTTTTTACTAAAAGTTCTAGAATAATTCGGTGTTTATAGAGGTTAGTGTGGCACCGTCCCTTGATCCAAAATCAATTTGATTAGTTACTCCATTGTAAAATTTATGCCCTCCTGATATATTATAAACTTTTGTAAACCCATAGTTTAATAGTATGTTTTGAGCTGCATTCCCTGTAACACCTTTATTGCAATAAACAATTATTATCTTATCTTTATCTAATAAGGCTAATTTTTCCCTAAGCATATCATGTGGAATATTAATAGCCCCTTCAATGTGAGATGAATTATATTCGTGTTCTGTTCTTACATCAACTAACTGTATGTTATCTCCTAATTTTTGTATGTTATCTATAGTTACAATTTGTCTATTTTCATTTATAGCATTATTTAGTATCATTCCTGTATAAACTACAGGATCTTTTGCGGTGGAAAACGGCGGTGCATATGACAAGTCTAGGTCAAACAGCTCATTTACCTTAGCTTCATAAGTTATTAAAGTTGCAATTACATCTATCCTTTTGTCCACTCCATACTCACCAATTATTTGTGCGCCTAGCAGTTTGCCAAACTTCTTATCTGCTATGGCTTTTATAACCATCTCTCGCCCGTCCATATACAGTGGTCTGTTCGGCTTTATATTATGACATACCACAACTTCAATGCCCAATGCAATTGCTTCCGCTTCCGTCATACCAGTGCTGCCTATAGTCGTTTCAAACACTTTACATACCGATGTGCCCAGGCCTCCTCTGTAGCTTAATGTGCCACCTGTTATCACATCTCCTGCAATTCTGCCCGTTTTATTTGCAATCGTACCCATAGCTCTGTACATCGGCTTACCCGTAATCATAGAAAATGTTTCAACGCAATCTCCGCATGCATAAATATCTTTTATGCTAGTCTTCATATGTTTATCTACTTTAATTGCACCTGATTTTCCCAATATTATTCCCACGCTTTTTGCAAGTGAAACATTGGGCTCCACTCCTGTTGCAATAACTACCATTTCCGTTTGTATTATCTCGCCGGTATTAAGTTTTACATACTTTTCTGATATTTCTATTACTTGAATACTTGTCCTAATTTTTACGCCTTTTGCCTTCAAAACTTCTTTTAAATATTTTGACATATCTGCGTCGAAAGTCGGCATTATTCTGTCCTCCTGTTCTAGCAAAGTTACGTCTAAATTTAGTTTTATTAAACTCTCATACAGTTCAAGTCCTATAAATCCTGTTCCAACTACCAGAGCTGTTTTTGGCTTATTAATTGTTGCAAAGTGTTTTATATCTTGTGCATCTTTTATGCTTCTTAGGCAAAATGCATTGTTTATCCCTTTTATATTTGGTACACGAGCCCTGGCACCAGTGGCTATAACCAGTTTATCATACGTATCAACTAATATATTATTATTTTCTAAATCTTTTACGGTCACTGTTTTAGATTCAGCGTTTATATCTATAACTTCATGACTTGTTTTTATATTTATTCTGTACCTACTTTTAAAAAATTCAACGTCCCTAGGAGTTAAGTCGTCTATATCATCAACTTGCCCTCCAATATAGTATGGCATACCACAGCTTGAATAAGAGATAAAAGTATCTCTATCATAAATCACAATTTCAGCAAACTCGTTATTTCTTCTAGCTTTTGCAGCTGCAGATGTGCCTGCCGCCACCGCACCTATTATTATTATTTTCATACGTAACGCAAAGACCCTTTCGCTGCCTTTTGCTCTCCTCTCTTCCTCTTTAGTATTACACCACTATCTCTGCTTTTCTAACATTAAATATAGTATCTATCATACCATATATCATTGGTACTAACGAAATAATAGGAAGTATCAATAACAATAAAGTAACAAATATAATTTTTGCCATTGTAGTTAATTTTGCCTTTATAACTAGTGAGACTATCCCCCACATGCCTGTTGCATAAAACATTATAGTTAACATAGTCAGCAAGTTAATCCCAACTTCTGCCACGGTATAGCTTGGGCTCATTATAATTATCCATATAGTCATAATTAACAACACCATAGTAAATTTACTTAACCGATAATTTAGCAGTTGATTTACAACAGTGTCTGTGCCCTCTCTTTTTTGCGTAATATTTACTGTAATAAAAGATATTAGAAGTGCACTGCCAAACAATGTCCCTTCATATATGCTACCCATAATTTCGTATAATAAATAATATGCAGTGTCATCTACAGTTGTTGCAGTTTGGCTTAAGACATCTTTAATCATTAACATATATTCATTATATAAGCTAATTCCAAATTCATATCTCATAACTTGCTCTTGTAAAAGCAGCCCTCCCCAGATTATTACACCTATTACTAATATAATATATGGATAATTTACAAAGCGATTTTCATTAAATTTTATTATTGTATACGCCGGAAACAGTACCATTACTGTATAAGTTACTATGTTTATTAAACTATCTGATAACAGATACATAAGTAATATAGTTATCAAATCAACAACTATATACTCACTTTTTAATTTAATTCCATGATGAAATTTTACCAGCGGGATAGTTAATAAAGGCAGAAAAAATATTATTAAACTAGCATAAATAGATAATACACCTAATAACAAATATATAGCACTTATTCCAAATCTCGTCCTTAGTTCATCGCCATTTTTCATTTTCTTCCTCCATTACAAATGTGCTATGTACTATAGCAATTTTAGTAGTCATAAGTTTTTAATAGTAGTTGCACCAAACATTCTTTTTCAGTCGCTTCTATTAATATTTCTTCTGTGATTTGTTCACCTTTTCTAAACAATATTTTACCTGTATTATTGTAAACGTCTTTTAATAAAACTTTTCCAAAAGGAGATATAAACTCACTTTTTTGCTTTCTATGCTTTTTAATATGCTGTTCTATATGCTGTTTCAAGTGTTGTTCTTGCGTGCTTACTTGCGGTATGCTAGAACCCAGATATTCGCTCATATCCTCAAATACGCTTATAATTTTATTATCTATATAGGGCATGCCGTTATCATTTTTTTGGGTCTGTCTTGTATTTTGTGGTTTTTTTTGAACATCTATTTGAATTGTAGGTTGGGATGAGTCTTGAATTTCCTCTGCATATACTAGCTGATTTAAGTCCAGTTTCCCGTGTTTTAAATACAAATCACTTCTTTCTTTCATAGCTAACCCTCCATATCATATTAAATTTCTACATTAACTAATGCATCTATAAGTTCCCATATTTTATCTTTTCCATTTTTTGTTGTGGCTGAAAATGGTACTATTTTGTCCTGTTCTCGTAAATTTAATGCATTTTTTATAATATTAATATGTTTTTGCAACTGACTTCTATTGATTTTGTCTTGCTTAGTGGCAACTATTATAACATTTTGATGGTAATGAGAGATCCAGTCATACATCATCTTGTCATTTTCTGACGGTGCGTGCCTGATGTCCAGTAGCAAAACCACTTGCTTTAATGTCTTTCTATTTGACAGATAATTTTCTATTAATTTTCCCCAGCTTTCCCTAGATGTTTTGGATACCCTAGCGTACCCATACCCTGGTAAGTCTACAAAATTTATTACATCTTGTATATTGTAAAAGTTAATAGTCTGCGTTTTTCCTGGTTGAGAGCTTGTTCTTGCCAGTGCTTTTCTATTAATTAATGTATTTATAAGAGATGATTTACCTACGTTTGATTTGCCCGCAAATGCAATTTCGACTACTTCATTGTTCGGAAATTGTGACGGATTGCCTGCTGTTATAATTAATTCTGATTTTGTAACATTCATTTGATTTGATTTTCCTTATCTTAATTATATTCTGTTATACTGTTTTATATTTTGGTTTATTACAAAAGGTGGGCTGCGTTTAAAAAATTTTCGGGGCATAAGCCCCAAGATATTACGCATGAAGTATTTGCGTAGTTTTTTCAATAATGGACATATTAAATAAATAATCTATCACTTCATCTATTGTACTAACAGGTATTACGTCTATATTGTAGCTTTCGTATGCTTTTTGCATATTTTCTTTTGGTATAAACACAGTTTTAGCTTTTGCATAAATGGCAGCTTGGATTTTTTCCGTAACCCCGCCTACTGGATACACTTCCCCATGTATTGTAATTTCACCGGTTATAGCTATGTTTGAATTTATCGGCTTGTTAAACAACGCAGAGTATAATACACAAAACATAGCCACACCCGCAGACGGCCCATCCACTGGGGTACCGCTCGGAAAGTTTATGTGAATATAATAGTCATCAATAGCTATATTATACATCGTTTTGATTAAAGTTATAACATTATCTACTGAAGATTTTGCCATGCTTTTGCGTTTATGCGTGCCCGTGGCACCTTTTAAATGTTCTTCTTCTATTAAGCCAGTTATTTTAACCCGACCTTCACCTTTTGCAACTCTTTTCGCCACACATTGTATCTGCAACATGTTGCCAGTCCCATGGCCTGAAACGGCAAGGCCATTTATTTTGCCTATATAAATTTCATTATCAACAAATTTTGGTCTAATAATATTATATCCACCAGATTTTAATACCCAATCAACATTATCATGGCTTATAATATTTGTACTTTCTAAATGAGCTTTATTCATAGCAGTTTGCAAAATAGTTATAGCTTCACGTCCATTATGTGCATTTTCTGCTATTTTATCCACAACATCTTTGTCCACCCGTACGCAATTTCTCCTAACCGTGCGGTTTACTATCTCTTTTAGCTCCTGAATATTTAAGTCTTTAAAAGAAATTTCCACGCAACGAGAACGTAATGCAGGGGAAATTTCAGATTTTGAACGAGTTGTAGCCCCAATTAATCTAAAATCTGCTGGTAATCCATTTTTAAATATGTCATGTATATGGTGAGGTATATTTTTATCATTTTCTTGATAATAAACACTATCAAAGTTTACTTTTCTATCTTCTAATACCTTTAATAGTTTGTTCATTTGTATCGGATGCAATTCACCTATCTCATCAATAAATAACACGCCACCGTGGGCTTTTGTCACTGCTCCTGCCTTTGGCTGAGGTATACCCGCATTGCCATATGCGCCCGCCCCTTGATATATTGGGTCATGAACCGAACCTATCAGCGGGTCCGCAACGCTCCTTTCATCAAATCTTAAAGTTGTTGCGTCTATTTCAACAAATTTAGCATCTTCTGTAAATGATGAGTTGTCTTGCCTTTTAGCCATATCCAGTGCAATTCTTGCTGATGCTGTTTTGCCCACACCTGGTGCTCCATAAATAATTATATGTTGCGGATTTGGTGAGCAAAGTGCTGCTTTTAGTGCCAATATCCCGTCTTTTTGGCCAACAATGTCACACTCATCTGTTGGTCTCATTTTTTCGGTAAGTGGTTGTGTAAGTTTTACACTTCTTAACCTTTGTAATTGCTGATATTTTTCATCGCTATTAATATGCAAATTAGTTTTTGCTGCTCTGTTATTTGTTAATTGGGTTAAGAAGTATATCCCTATAATGCTTGTAAAAAATAATTGTATTGCTATTAAAATATAATCCATTGTTAACATTCCTCCTTTTATCTTAATTGGAGTATTGCCTATTATATCAAATATAATACAAAAAACCATCAGTTTATTTTTATAAACTAATGGTTTTATTTTCTACGCTGATTCAGGTTTACTTTTTTTAAACATTGACTTTTTTTTCGTTTCATAAATAAACTCAGGTTCTGCCCCATTAATTACATTTTCGTTTATAATTACTTTTTCTAAAGTTGGTGACATGGAAGGAATTTCGTACATAATATCTCGCATAACTCCTTCTAGGATAGCCCTTAAACCTCTGGCCCCTGTTTGCCTATCTATTGCCAGCTTCGCAACTTCTTTTAGTGCTTGTATTGTAAACTCCAGTTCAACACCATCCATTTCAAATAATTTGGCATATTGTTTAATGAGTGCATTTTTAGGCTCTGTTAATATACAAGTCAAAGCTTCCTCATCCAGATTTTCAAGTGAAACAACCGCAGGCACTCGCCCAACAAATTCTGGGATTAATCCAAATTTTAATAAGTCTTGTGGCTCTAATAGTTTAAGTGTTTCGCCAATACTTTTTTCTTTTTTGCTCAGGACTTGTGCTCCAAATCCCATGCTTTTTTTACCTGTTCTATTTTCTATAATCTTATCAATCCCGTCAAATGCTCCGCCACAAATAAATAAAATATTTGTAGTATCAAGTTGCAAAAATTCTTGATGCGGATGCTTTCTGCCTCCTTGCGGCGGAACTGACGCCACTGTTCCTTCTAATATTTTAAGCAAAGCTTGTTGCACACCTTCTCCGCTTACATCACGAGTTATGGACGGATTTTCAGATTTGCGTGTTATTTTATCAATTTCATCTATATAAATTATGCCTATTTTTGCTCTTTCAATATCATAGTTAGCAGCTTGCACCAGTTTCAGTAAGATATTTTCAACATCTTCTCCAACATACCCCGCTTCTGTAAGAGTAGTCGCATCAGCAATAGCAAAAGGAACATTTAACATCTTTGCAAGAGTTTGAGCTAATAATGTTTTTCCAGACCCTGTTGGCCCCAACAAAAGTATATTACTTTTTTGCAATTCTATATCATCTGTGTCACCTTTTTTAATTCTTTTGTAGTGATTATATACAGAAACGGCAAGAGCCTTTTTTGCGTCTTGTTGCCCAATTACATAATCATCTAAGTGTGCCTTAATTTGTTGCGGTGTAATTATCTCTGGCATTTCTGAGTTTGAAAACACCTCATCAAAATCATCATTAATTATATCAGCACACAATCCCACACATTCGTCACATATATATACGTTAGGTCCTGCAATTAGTTTTTTTACTGTGTCTTGGCTCTTGCCACAAAAAGAACAAGAAAGGTCGCCATTTTCGTCATCATAATAATTAGCCATAAGTCACCTCTTTCTGTAGATTGTTCTGACTATAATTTTTCTATTACTCTATCTATTATACCATACTCTTTTGCTTCTAATGCACTCATAAAATAATCTCTTTCAGTGTCTTGTGCCACTTTCTCTAGTGGTTGACCAGTATTTTCAGATAACATTTTATTAAGTTTTGCCTTGTTTCTTAATATATGTTCTGCATGGATTTGTATATCTGTCGCTTGCCCACGTGCGCCGCCTAATGGTTGATGGATCATAATTTCGGCATTTGGAAGAGCCAGTCTTTTCCCTTTTTCTCCACCAGATAATAAAAATGCTCCCATGCTTGCAGCCATACCCATGCATATAGTTGATACATCTGGCTTTATATATTGCATAGTATCATATATAGCCATACCATCTGTTATAACTCCACCTGGACTGTTTATATATAACATAATATCTTTATCAGGATCTTCTGCTTCTAAAAATAATAATTGTGCAACTATTAGACTGCTAGTTACATGATTTACCTCGTCACCTAAAAGTATAATTCTATCCTTTAACAGTCTAGAATAGATATCATACGTTCTTTCTCCCCTGTTTGTTTGCTCCACTACATATGGAATCGAAGCCATATTATTTCCTCCAATATCTTCAATTATTTAACTACTGCTGTTTCACTTAGCAGTTCTACCGCTTTTTGGATTTTTATATCCCCTTTTATCAAGTCTTTATATTCTTCGCTAATGAAATCTCTAAATTTGTCTGTCTCAACTTTGTATTGGCTTGCTCTTTGCTCTATTTCTTTTTCGTACTCTTCATCAGTCACTTCAAAGCCTTCTGCATTTGCAATTTGCTCCAACACAAGGTTGCCAGAAATCTGCTTCTCTGCTTGTGGTTTAAAGTTTTCTCTAAATGCTTCCATATCAAGCCCTGTGTAGCTTAAATATTGTTCAAGGCTTAGTCCTTGTCTGCTCATATTTTGGCTAAATTGGCCTAATTGTCTGTCTATTTCTTCTTCAATCATATTCTCTGGTATAGTAAACGTTGCATTTTCTATAGCTTTATCCAATGCACTGTTACTAATTTGGATTTTTCGCTCTTCTTCTTTTTTTGCTGTAAGATTCTTTTTAACATCTGCTTTATACTCAGCTATTGTATCAAATTCAGATACATCTGCTGCAAAATCATCATCAATTTCTGGCAGTTCTGTCATTTCAATTTCTTTAATATTCACTTTGAATAAAGCTGGTTTTCCTTTCAGCTCTTCTGATTGATAATCTTCTGGGAATTCTACATTTACATCCACTTCATCTCCAATGTTTTTGCCTATCAACTGGTCCTCAAAACCTGGAATAAATGTTTTTGAGCCTATTACTAATGCGTAATCTTCTCCGCTGCCACCTTCAAATGGCACTCCATCTACAAAACCTGTGAAGTCTATTGTAACTTTATCTTGCGGTTGCACCGCTCTGTCCGTTACCTTTATTTCACGAGCATTTTTTGTAGCTTCTTGATTTATAAAACTATCAATTTCTTCATCTGTAACTTCTGATGACTCAACTTCAATTGTTTGGTTTTTATATTCACCTAAAACTACGTCAGGTTTAACCGTAACCTTAGCTTTATAAGTCATATTTTCTTTGCTCATCTGCGTCACTTCAATATCTCCGCTTCTAAGCTTTGCTACCATATCAATATCATTTTCTTTTATTGCATCTTGGAAAGTTTCATTTATTATATTATCAGCCGCTCTATCAAAAAAGACTTCTACACCATACATTTTTTCTATTATATGACGCGGAACTTTTCCTTTTCTAAATCCTGGTATATTAAAATTACTTTTCATAGCGTTATAAGATCTTGTAATAGCATTCTCAACTATCTCTCTGCCTACCTCTACTAATAGTTCCACTTGAGAATTTTCTAATACTTGTACTTTTGTATTTATCACTAATTTGTCCTCCTTAAAATTGTATCTAAATTTTTATTTTAGAAATCAAATATTTCCTTATTATAGCATATACTATTTGTAAAATCTACAATATTTTTAGGTTTTCTGGCAATATAATATATTTTTGCCAAAATATAGGCTAAACCATTGCTAAACAAGTTTTAAGCAATTTTTATGCTATATTTTTTAACACATTGTAAACTAAACTATACCAAGGGCTTGAGCATAATTCCAGTTATTACATATAGTATGTAACGTATTTTTAGTTTATAATCATTATATAAACATTTTCTTTAAGAAAGGACAATATTATGAATAATTTTTTATTTAAAACTCAAACACAAACAAATTTTTATGATATATATACACATTATATATCTCCTAAATTGCAAGAACTAGACTTATTTTTAAAGATGCAACCTCAACCTTATGCTATCAGTGAGGTAAGTGCACTACTTGACATTAGCGAAGAAGATACACTGCAGATTATGCACAAATTCCAAATTACTGACATAGATAAAAATGATTTTTTTACTATCATACATAATTCAAAAAGTTATATCGGCACGTTAATAATACGTCAGTTTGAAAAGAGTCATAAGCATTTTTATACACCTGCATCCATAGCTTTTATATATGACCTTGATATAACAATTGTAGAAAAGGCGTTTCAAAAACTAGAGCATAAAATAATTGATGAATCACAACTACATATGTTATTTAAAAACATTGTTTTACCAAAATTCACATTTGTAAATTTTTAATTAATAACTTGCTTAATTAAATAGTATAGACTAGTTTTTAGATTAGTCAAGTATGTATTATGATATTAATAGAACTTGGTACATTGATATATAGGGGGTGAATACGAAACTCACATCAGTTTTTTCGTTCTCACCCCCTTATCATCTTCTGAGAAAATCACTCTTTTTGATGGATTATCTCTTATTATGATTATGTCAAATTAATCCTCTAACTTTCACTACTTGTACTGCTTGCACTGCTAGAATTTCCGTCTCCTCCATTAAAGTAAGTGCTTTGTTCATCTGATTGTGTACTTGTAGTTTGCAAGCCTCGCCCTCTGTTAACGGCATCCAATGCTTCATTGCCGGCTCCATAGTTATTTGCACTTGTTTTTCCATCTTCGTAACTTTTTATAGCTTTAGCAGCCATTTCAATAAATTCTTTAGAAGTTTGGGTTGCACCTGCAATAATTCTAATCTCTTCTACATCTTGCTTATTTAGCAATTGCTGTCTCAGGTCAATCATGGCAAGTTCAGTACTTGTGCCTGTTTTCTCTTGCATAGTGCTGTTATATTCTTCGTCTTGCGATTTTTTCTCTGCTGTATCACTTATATAGTCAAAATACACTTCTTGTATCTGATCATCATTAAATGTTAATCTCATATGAGGAAAGTATCCATACTGATCCTGTGGTCCTTCTATCTCCACAACTTGTCCATTTATCATCTCTTGTGTATTTCCCACATCTCTTGCAGATTTTGAACACCCTGTCAGAGACAGTAAACTTATGCAGATTGTTAGTAAAAATATTTTTTTCATGCTGTCCGTCCTCCTAGTCATTTCTTAACACTTTATTTTATAAGATATTTTGCCACAAAATTACTTAATTATTCATCTATTCTGCAAAACTTAATTTTAAATCTTCTATACTTTTAAAATCGTGTTTATTCATATATTCAATAAATTCATTTTTGATATCTACTATTGCCCTAGGGTTATTAAATACCGCTGTTCCAATGCTTATAGCATCTGCACCTGCAAGCAAAAATTCTGCCACATCCTCACCTGTTATAATTCCGCCTAGTCCTATTATCGGAATATTTACGGCACGTCTTACCTGATATACCATTCTAACGGCGATCGGCTTTATGCAAGGACCAGATAATCCTCCAACTTTATTTTGTAATACGGGCTTAAATCTATGCACATCAATTTTCATGCCCAATAATGTGTTTATTAGCGAAATGGCATCTGCACCTGCATCTTGAACAGCTTTTGCAATCTCTGTTATATCTGTAACATTTGGCGTAAGTTTTACTATAATAGGTTGTTTAGCAACTTTTTTCACCGCATTTGTAACGTTAAACGCTAGCTTTGCATCAGTCCCAAATCCTATGCCACCTTGTTTTACGTTAGGACAAGATATATTTATCTCAAACATATCTACATCCGTTTCGCTTAATTTTTTCACCACCTCGCAATATTCTTCTATACTTTTACCAGCAACATTTACTATTACTCTAGTGTTAAATTTTTTAATAAAAGGCAATTCTTCTGCAATAAAATGGTCAACTCCCGCATTTTGTAGCCCTACCGAATTTAACATTCCTCCATATGTTTCTGCAATACGAGGTGTCGGATTTCCATCCCACGCAATATTTGACACCCCTTTTGTTATCATAGCTCCTAGCTCTGCTAAGTCATAAAATTTGGAGCTTTCTTTTGCTGAAAAAGTTCCTGATGCCACGGTTATGGGGTTTTGCAGTTTTACTCCTGCTATATTCACACTTAAATCTATCATTCCCAGTTCACCTCATTTCCCAAAAAGACTGGTCCATCTGTACACACTTTTTTATTATATCCGTTCACCTTACATACACAACCTACGCATACGCCGTATCCGCACCCCATTCTTTCTTCCATAGAGATTTGCACCGGCTTATTTATCTGTTTGCAATGCTCACTTAGTGCCTTTAACATAGGTTTTGGGCCACACGCATAATAATAATCTCCTTCTATTTTTTCCGATTTAATAAGCTGCACTGCATTCCCTTTAAATCCCGCTTGACCAGTATCTGTTGCCACATGCACTTCAACGCCCAATTCTTCTAATCTATCTACTAAAAACGGCTCATCTCTAAACCCTAGTATAGCTATTTTTTTACCCTCTATTCTTTTTGCCAATTCCACAAGAGGGGCTACTCCTATGCCTCCGCCAACTAAAATATGCGTGTTAACATTTGCTATTTTAAAGCCGTTTCCAATCGCTGGACTTACTTTTATCATGTCTCCTACTTTATACTTTGCAAACTCTGCTGTTCCTGTTCCCACAACTTGGTATACTATAGTTAAGCTTGTATCAGAAATTTCACTTATACTAATAGGCCTAGGCAGTAGGGTTGCTGGATTTTTTGTATATATATTAATAAACTTACCAATATCTGCACTTTTAACAATGTCATTATCTGTTATTACCATCTTATAAACATTTGTTGCGATAGCTTTGTTTTCTATTATCATTGCATAATTCAATTAACATTCACTTCCTTATTATTTTCCAATTTTCTAGCTTTTCTTCAAATTTTATCGTATGTGCTGGGCTAGTTGAGCATAATGTCATAAATTCTTTCTCAAAGTCAAAACCTACATACTTTTTAAATGAATTATAGGCTTTTTGCCCATTAAAAAACACCTTTTTTATATTTGGATAATCTTTAAAAAACGTCTTAAAATCATTCACTTGCTCATTTTTTATATTGCTATCTAGACTGCCCACTCTCTGACAAGATTTAATCACATCCCACAGTGCTATGCCATGTCGGAGCAAAAATTTATACCGCTCATCATAGTCAGTTTCAAACTTCTCCTCAAATAATGCATACATAATCTTAAAAAACTGGTTATGCGGATGAGCATAATATTGATGGGCTTGTAACGATTTCTCCCCAGGCATGCTGCCTAATATTAAAATTGTGCTGCATTCGTCTACCACTGGCTTAAATGAATGTAGTAAAGGGGTTAAATCTATTCTATTTATAGGCTCTAACTTTGTAGTATATCTTTGCATCAGTTCATCACTCTCTTTTTTCATCTGCTCTATAAATGTTTTGCTTGGCATAACCGCAGCCCCTTTGTTTACTATTATCAGTTGCTCAAGAGCGTCTGATGTTACAACGGTTATTCTTGCTTCTTTTATATTTTGATGGACAAATTTTTCTATATAATGGTCAGCAGTTTGTGCCTCTTTAGTAAATACAACAAATATGTTATTATACACTTCCATACTTTCGTATCCACCTTTAACTTTATAGGCATCAAATACAACAATTATCTCTGCATTTCTTATAGCCTGATAGTTACACACCTCGTCTAATGTTTTAATTCTAGCCGCCTCCAGGTTTTCTCTAGCTAATTTTCTAAGGTCTTTGTCTGTAAATATAACGTTATATGCATCCACTAGGATATATTCTTTTTTTGCCACAAATGTCTCGTTGTAACTAATGCTTTTTATAGTTTTTTTAGGGATATAGTTTTTATGCTTCACGTTTTTTATGTTGCTATTTATAATTTGTTCAATTTCCCCAGCTGTTATATTAGTCTTTGTAACTGCTATAGGTTTTTGTATATTATTTTCAAGATGCATATACGAAAACACTTCGTCCCATGCCACAGTAAACCCAACACCATTTGCACAAAATATTGACGAACTTTTATGCATATCCTCAACATAATTTGAATTTTCTATAACCTCTTGTTCATTATGGCACACATCCATGCCACTTAACATTAATGATACTTGACCCATACCTTTTGTATATGATGTTACCTCCTGCTGATAGTTAACAAAATTAATCACAGGTGCCTTACCCGTAATTTTTGCTATGCCCATCTCAACGCTACTTACCGTTGCTCTGCCTTTATATTTGTCAATATCAGTCAATGCTCTGCCTACATAATTTTCCGGCAAGCGTATCTCAATGTTATAATACGGCTCAAGTATTACAGATTTCACCTGCTTTAATCCTTGTGCAATAGCCCTTTGGGTCGCTTCTTTAAAATCTCCTGCATCAGTATGCTTTTTATGTGAAAGCCCTGCTAATAGCGTAATTTTTATATCCGTCAGATCATACCCTGCCAAAATTCCGGTATGATTGTAATTTTGTAAATATGATATAATTTGCTGTTGATAATTTCTATCTAATATATCTGTTGAGCATTTATTATCTATTTTTATGCCCGTACCCAACGGTAGTGGTTCTAATTTAAGCTTAACTTCTGCATAATGCCTAAGCGGTTCAAAATGTCCTACACCGATAGCTTTTTCTGTAATAGTTTCTTTATATATTACCCCAGTTTGCACAAAATCTACTATGGTATTAAATCTAGTTTCAATAATCTTTTTCAGTATCTGCAGCTGAATTTCACCCATAATCTTCAACTCAATATCCATTCCATTTAAGCTTATATTTAACGTAGGATCTTCTTGCTCTAATACTAATAATTTTTGATATAATGCCTTTTGGTCTTCACATATTATTTTATATTTTAATACGGGCTCTATATTTGCACTATATTCTGTATTTTCCCCAAATTTATCTCCTACTTTTGTTTTGCTAAGTCCTATGACTGCACAAATATCCCCAGAGCTCACTTCTTGTACATTTTTATAACTATCACCATCATATATCCTAATCGCAGTAATTTTTTCACTTACATCCAAATAGTTTATAGTATCTCTCACTTTTAGTGTACCAGATATAATTTTTAAATGAGTTATACGTTGCTTTTCTTGAGATATTTTAAATACCGTAGCCGAAAAATCCTCTTTCATAGGACACGCCTGCACGTATTTTGTAAGAACTTCTAAAAATTCTGCAATACCCTCCAATTTTAGAGCGGAGCCAAATATAGTAGGAAATACTTTTCTATCTTTTATCATATCTATGATTACGTCTTGAGAAACAGTATTTTGTAGTAAAAATTCTTCTAATATATCTTCATCACACATAGCCACATCTTCTATAAAATCAGGTGATGCAACGTCTAAACATGCCTCACTTAAATTAGTTTTTAATCCGTACTCATCTACTACTTCGTATTCTATGATGTATGTTCCGATTTCATTTGGAATGTTTTCAACTTCTCCAGCACTTAGTTCTCTATCTGCTGTACCTTCTCCTAGTTTTGTTACGATCATATTGATTAGATTTTTAGGAATTTCTTCCCCTTCATCTGTTGCATTTACATAATTTATTGGAGTAAATGGTAATTTTGTATTATCTCCTATTGCTATGTATAAAGTTGTGATTGTTTCATCATAGTTTTGGTCTAGTGTTAGGATTGTTTCAAATTCAATTGT
>MDSQ01000044.1_pt1 | contig 26362 bp, 15 predicted proteins | sample 1008251 | NCBI WGS metagenome assembly MDSQ01 (sample SAMN05526597, study PRJNA338239) | gut metagenome | isolation source: Hindgut content | host: Naso unicornis | place: Saudi Arabia: Red Sea | collected 2016-05
TTAGAACCGTAGGGACTATGGGGATAGCTTGGTAAATTAGACTGCAATGGTAGTCTTTACCCAAGAACCCCGTCACTTTAGTGATGGGAGGTTCAGGAGCTTAAACTTGTAATAAATGTTCGCGAACTGGGGCGTTCTGGCTTTTTTGTATATGAAACGTTAGGTAAGGAATACAATATCCAAATTGAATTAGCAGAACCTTACGTTATATTAGCTATAATTTCATTTGGCGACACGCTAGACAGCATTGATAAATTAATTAGCGCACTGCTCGATATTAGTAACCGATTTAAAATAGATACAACGGAGCATTTACCATGCGCTGAGCTAATTCATCCAAAAACAGTAATGACTCCGCGAGAAGCATATTATCACCCAAAGAAATTAGTTAATATAAAGAATTCCAATGGGTATATATGCGGTGAATCAATAATGATTTATCCGCCAGGTATACCAATCATTATTCCGGGTGAAAGAATAACAAGTGAGATTATATCACATTATTTGTATTTGCAATCTGAGAATATCTTGATTTTAAAAGACAGTGAGAATAACGATATAATACAAATTATTGATAAAGACATGGAGGATACAATGATAGATTTATGGTACACAGAAAATCACCAAGATGATACGAAATTTTCTATTCAAGTAAGTGAGCATATTCATACGCAAAAAAGTGAGTTTCAGGAGATTGATTTCTTTAAAAGTAAAACTTTTGGCACATTTTTTACACTAGATGGGCTTATGATGGTTACAGAAAAAGATGAGTTTATTTATCATGATATGATTACGCACATACCAATGGCAGTTAACCCTAATATAAAAAGGGTTTTAATTATCGGAGGTGGCGATGGAGGTACTGCGCGCGAGGTGTTGCGCTATCCTTATGTTGAACATGTGGATATGGTTGAAATTGATGAGCTTGTAGTTAGATTATGCCAAAAGTATTTGCCACTTACTGCATGCGCATTGGATAATGACCCACGTTTAACGCTTCATTTTAAAGATGGCTTAAAGTTTGTGCAAGACGCAGCAGATGGCAGTTACGATTTAATTTTAGTGGACTCTACTGACCCAATTGGACCGGGAGAAGGTTTGTTTACGTATGAATTTTATAATAACTGCAAAAGAGTATTAAGCGATGATGGGATTTTAATTAACCAACATGAAAGTCCGTACTATGAAACTTACTCCCATGAGATGAAACGCTCCCATTCTAAAATTAAAGAAACTTTCCCTATAGCTAAAGTGTATCAATTTCATATGCCAACGTATCCATCAGGGCATTGGCTGTTTGGTTTCGCATCTAAGAAGTATGAGCCTATACAAGATTTAAAAGCGGATTGGTGGAACTCATTAGGAATAAAAACTAAGTATTATAATACTGACCTTCATATAGGATGCTTTATGCTGCCTACGTATGTAAAAGAAGAATTAGAAAATGCTTAAGGTTTATAATATACAACGAGATTTAGAAAGGACGTGTAAAAATGCTAAACACATATCAATCAACTAATTTCATAGGTTGTGACAAATCGTTTGAAGAAGCGAAAATAGTAATGGTCGGAGCGCCATTTGACGGAACTGTGTCATTTCGCCCTGGAACTAGATTTGCGCCTAGTCAAATAAGACTTGATTCATATGGACTTGAAACGTACTCACCATATTTGGATTTGGACCTTGAGGATTACGCTGTAGCGGATATTGGGGATATTGAATTTCCGTTTGGAAACACAACTAAAGTGTTAGACTCAATTAGAGAAACTATTAGTAGGATTGTGGCAGAAAACAAAAAGCCATTTACAATTGGAGGAGAACACTTAATAAGTTTGCCTGCGCTAGAAGCGGTGGTACAAAAATATCCTGATTTACGCGTAATACACTTTGATGCTCATACGGATTTACGAGATGAATATTTAGGCGAAAAATTATCGCATGCAACAGTAATCAAACGCATATGGGACATATTAGGCGATAATAAAATTTTTCAATTTGGCATTCGCTCGGGAACTAAACAAGAATTTGAATGGGCGAAAGAGCATACGCATTTAAATAAATTCGATATATCTACGTTGCAAGAAGCAGTTGATACTATTACCGAATATCCAATATACTTGACAATAGATTTAGACGTATTAGACCCATCTATCTTTAGCGGAACTGGAACGCCAGAGCCTGGAGGACTGCAAATGAAAGAATTTTTGTATGCGCTACGTAGCTTAAAATATTTAAATATAGTAGGCGCAGATGTGGTAGAACTATCGCCGCATTATGATACAAGCGGAGTTTCTACATCAGTTGCATGCACAGTGATAAGAGAAGTACTATTGTTAATGTCGAAAACTAAATAAATACACTAAAAAGGTGGCAACGCGAGTGCCACCTTTTCTCTATATATAAAACAAGTGTGATTTACATCGGTCCCTCAACAACTGTGTCTCCCAAACAACATCTACACGGCCGTAGATGTTATATATATTATTTGATTTTATTATGGATTATATGTAAGATTTTGAATATCTCCAATAGGTTACAAATTGTCCAAAACCTAGTAGTGATAGCATTATTTACCTAAGCGCTTAAATACTAACAAAAGTAGCTATAAAATTGGTAATGGTTCTCAAAAATGGTCTATAGAATTATTTTCCGTAGCTAACTTTATCACTAAAGGGCAAACTAACTAAAGATACAAAAAAGGAGGGATTTTAGTGAGTTCAACAAGTAAATTTAACGGATTGTCTGATAAGATGAAAGGAATCACCTTTATTCTAATATCAGCGCTAGCATTTGCATTAATGTCAGCTTTTGTTAAGCTTGCAGGACCGTTACCAAGCTTTCAAAAAGTGTTTTTTAGAAATATAGTAGCGGCATTTGTGGCAGCATACTTAATTCACAAACATCACGGTAGCTATGTGGGGAAAAAAGAAAGCCGAAAGCTAATCTATTTACGTACGATAACAGGAACACTGGGAATATTATTTAACTTTTATGCCATAGACCACTTGGTGCTATCGGATGCAAATATGTTAAATAAATTATCCCCATTATTCGTAATAATATTCTCGTTTATCTTTTTAAAAGAGTCGATTAACATGAAGCAAATAATAGCAATTGTAGTAGCATTTGCGGGGGCATTGTTAATCATAAAGCCAAGCTTTAATGCGGATATGATACCAGGTATAGCTGGGATTTTAGGTGCGGTTGGTGCAGGGCTTGCGTATACGTGTCTTAGAGCGTTAGGAAAAAGCGAGCCATATTATACAACTGTATTTATATTCTCAGCACTATCTAGTTTAATAGTACTACCGTTTGCGCTGTGGTTCTACGTACCAATGACGTTTGGGCAGTTTGCGCTATTGATGCTTGCTGGGGTTTGTGCAACTATAAGCCAGTTCTCTTTAACACTAGCGTATGGATTTGCGCCTGCTAAAGATATTTCGATTTTCGATTATACTAACGTTATCTTTTCAGCAGTAATTAGTGCAGCGTTGTTTGGGGTATTGCCAGACTGGTGGAGCGTAATTGGATATGGCGTAATTTTCGCTTCTGCATTGTATATGTACTTCTATGCTAAGAAGCTCGATGCAATTGCCGAAGAAGAAGGCAAGCATATTCATCATGCTACTCCTACAGCACAATAGATAAAAAAATAGGCTAAAGTTAGCCTATTTTTTTTACCTATTAGCGCCCCCTACTAAAAACGGAGATAATGTCATAGCCAAATTTTGCATGTTACCAGTTTGCACCCAAACTTTACCGGGGCCTACCATTTTAGTTAAAAATAATCCTTCGCCCCCAAATACAACATTTTTAAGTCCTTTAACCATCTTAGTTTCATAACTTACCGAACTTTCAAATGCAACCAAATTGCCTGTGTCCACTAATAAAACTTCCCCATCCGATAACTCATGAGTTAGCAAATTGCCTGCCGTTTCAAGAAACACAAGACCGCTACCTGTAAGTTCTTGCAAAATAAAGCCCTCTCCACCAAAAAGCCCTGCGGATAGTTTTTTAGCAAATTTAACGCTAACTTCTATAGATTGTTGCGCACATAGAAAACTGCCTGACTGCGCTAGAATAGAATAATCTTTATATAAATTCAGTGCCATTATTTCACCAGGATAATTAGCTACTATAGTAACGTCCGAGTTATCGCACGTTGATGTATAATTTACGGTGAATAAACTTTCCCCATTTATCATACGGCCAAGACTTTTGAATAATCCACCTCTACCTTGTGTTTCCATTTTGATATTCTCTGACATGCAACCCATTCCACCTGATTGTGTGTAAATAGATTCGTTTTTGTGTAACGTTAATGTTACTGCTGGAAAAATGTCTCCAAAAATTTTATATTCCATATTGCTACTTCCTTTCTAGTTTTTTGTACCTCTAAAATACTATCATAAAATGAGTGGGAATACAATTGATTTGCGTAACTAATACAACCATAATGGGAGTGGGAAAATTTATCACTTTGACTAATAACAAAGCTTGGACATAAAAATTATTAACAAAGTTCAAATAATTTCAAAATTTATATTGCTTATATATTGTGTAAAGGTTATTATATTATTAATTAAAACTAAAGTTAAATTAGAGTTAATTAACAATGGACCCCGGAAACTTTAGGTTACTTAAGTCTAGCATATTCTCTAATTTAACAAAATCTATTAATAGGAGGAATTTAGATGACTAAACGCACAATTGCATTACTAATTAGTTTAACCATGCTCTTAAACGGTCTGTTTATGCCTGTTTTTGCTACGCAGCCCCAAATCCAAAAAGCTTTTGCTGACTCAGTTAACCAGATTATTGTAACATTTGCAAATCCACTAACCGAATTGGCTAATCCGTATGTTATAACGCCGACAGGCGAAATAATCAGTGTCACCGCCACAAGTAAAAACGATTCTACATACATATTTACACTGCCTGTAGATTTAAATGTATACGAACTATATATGGTGGGTGCAGACGACGTTAATCCCCAAGTTGTTGAGATGCGTGGGATTTTAGATAATTTATATTACGCTAACAATGACCTAGGACTAACTTACTCTACAGATGCTAGTACATTTAAAGTGTGGGCGCCGACTGCAGTTAGTGTAGAGCTTGCGATTTATGATAATGCCGGCAGTTATAACTCTGATGGGAAAGTGACAATTCATACCGATGGCGCTGAATCGTTAATGGAGGTTGATAGAACTACAGGAGTTTGGTCAATAACAATGACGGGCGACTTAAAAAATAACTATTATATGTATAAAGTCACTTTTGCAGACGGCACACAAAATTATGCTGTTGACCCATATGCTATTGCAGTTTCTGCTAATGGACAGCGTAGTGCTATTATTGATTTAGAAGAAACTAATACTGCTGCATTTAAAAACGATGTTAAACCACAGCTGCTAGATATATCCGATGCAGTAATTTACGAACTTCATGTAAGAGACTTTTCAATTGACCCTGATGCAGGCTTTGAAAATCGTGGTGAGTATTTAGCGTTTACCGAAACTGGTCTAACTATAGGAGAGAATAACGTTAGCATCGGTATTGACCATCTTGTGGAGCTTGGGATTACACATTTACACTTATTGCCTGTTTATGATTATGCTAGCGTTGATGAAATTTCATACGTTGGGCAGTTTAACTGGGGCTACGACCCGCAAAACTATAATGTTCCAGAAGGAAGTTACTCTAGCAATCCACACAATCCTATAACACGAATTCAAGAGTTTAAAGATATGGTAGCTGCCTTACATGCAAATGGCATTCGTGTTGTTATGGATGTTGTATATAACCACACTTATAGTGTAGAAGACGGGCCATTTGAAAAAATCGTTCCAAACTATTACTATCGTACACATGATAATGGTGATTATGCAAATGGTTCAGGTTGTGGAAATGAAGTGGCATCTGAGCGCCCTATGGTTAGAAAATTCATTAAAGATTCCGTTACATATTGGGCGGATGAATATAATTTGGATGGATTTAGGTTTGACCTTATGGGCCTTATTGATATTCAAACTATGCAAGAAATTACGCACGAGCTTTTAACAGAAGTTGACCCAACTATGCTTATATATGGAGAGCCTTGGCAAGCTGGTGGAAGCATTTTACCATCCGAGTTGCAAACATTAAAAGGAAGTCAAAAAGGTGAAAGTTTCGCTGTATTTAATGATAACATTCGCGGTGCAATAAAAGGTGATAGCGATACTTCCGTTGCTGGATTTGCAACAGGAGAACCTGGCAATGAGGCTGACTTAATAGAAGGGGTTATGGGTGCTATTAACACTATAGCGACTCATCCAACTGAAGTTATTTCATATGTAACCGCTCATGATAACTTAAACTTATGGGATAAAGTAATTTTTAGTCAAGGCTTAACACAAGAAGAAGGCTTTGTTAAAATTTTAGATGGCAAAATGTTAGATGGTGGAAGTGTGGAAGCAGCAGTTGCTAATGCTACAATTCATCATGACATTGACCTAGACAATGTTTTTGCAAACGAGACTGTTAGACGCACTGTTTTATCAAATGGCATTGTTTTAACATCGCAAGGAATTCCTTTTTTACATGCTGGTGAGGAACTTTTAAGAAGCAAATACGGTGACCACAATAGTTATATGAGTCCAGATGCAATAAATATGATACGCTGGGAGTTAAAAGATAAGTTTGTTGATGTATCAAATTACTATCAAGGATTAATAGAGCTTAGAAAAGCGCATCCTGCGTTTAGTATGGAAACAGCACAGTTAGTAACAGCGCATTTTACTACGCTGCAACAAGAAGATAATATTGTAGCATTTAGTTTAGGTGAGCATGCAAATGGAGATAGCTACAAAAACATTGTAGTTATATATAATGCAAATAACGAAGCGAAAGACGTAGCTCTACCACATGCGGCGGATTGGAATGTAGTTGTGGATGATACAAAAGCTGGAACTGCTATATTAGAAACTTTATCAAACGCAAGTTCAATCTGTGTTGCTCCGCTATCTATGACGGTATTATATGATGAAGAAAGTGCATACGAACAAATCCCAACGACTATTATTTTACCACAAGAAACGTTAGGACTTGGCGTTAATAATTCATATATAGTAAACGTAGTTGTGCAAGACCAATTTGGCCACAATATGTTGGCAACAGTTGAAGCTATAGTTAATGATGACATTGTTAGTGTAGACGATAATAAAATAATTGCTAATGAGGTAGGCGAAACAACACTGACTTTTAAATGCGCAGAAGCAGTTGCAATGTTAGAAGTTGTTGTTGTGGAACAATTAATTCCGACTACACTTACTATTTCGCAAAACCAAACAGTTCACACTGGATTTGATATTACAATTACAGCTGAAGTTAACGACCAATTCAATAGAGCAATTGCAAATCCAACTATTGACTGGCAATCATTAAACGCGGATATAGCCTCAGTTACTCCTGCAGGCAAAGTAACTGGCCACTTAGACGGTGTAGCTACAATTATTGCTAATGTTGGAGAGCTTAGCGCTACTACAGATGTGATTGTTGCACCTTATGAAAACCGTTATATTGTTGTGGAGTATTATAGACCTGAGCAAGATTATGCTGATTGGAATTTATGGGTGTGGAATACAGGTGTTATGGATGGGGAAATTAATTTTACTGAAGATTTAGATGGAATGAAAATTGCTTATATTGAGATTGGCCCAACTGCTGAAAGTGTTGGTTTTATAGTACGCACACAAGACTGGGTAAAAGATATTGATGCTGACCGTTTTGTTAATACAACTGAGACCATTACTACAATAAGAGTTAATCAAGGTGAAGCTGAGTTTGAAATAATTAAATAAAAATAAAACCGCAGAGACTTAATGCTTTGCGGTTTTTTTGTCTTGCTTCGCTATTCTATTTTAAGTTGCTTTGCCTTAAGCCTATTGTAAGTAGCTTCTCTACTTAACTTATATATTGCAGCGGCACTTGGCACGCCAAGAATAATACCGATTAATCCTAATAAATTTCCGCCGATAGTAATCGCGAACATAACCCAAAAGCCAGGTAAACCTAACGAACTACCAACAACTCTAGGATAAATCAAATTGCTTTCTAACTGCTGTAATACAACGATAAATAAGATAAACCATACAACTTTCATAGGGTCAGTAATATCTGCCATAAGAATAATAAACGATGCTGGAATAGTCCCAATCCACGGACCAACCATAGGAACAATGTTAGTTACGCCTATAATTACGCTTACTAACATAACATACGGAAAATTAAATATCGTCATTCCTATAGAACATAAAAATCCAACAATACATGACTCCAACAATTGCCCCGCGATAAATCCTGAAAACGCTTTGTCTACTACAGTTTTTACATGCACTAAGTACGTAGCAGTCTTCTCTCTAAAAATTGCATAAGTCACTTGCTTCACTTGTCTGCCCAGCGTTTCTTTTCCTAATAAGAAATAAACCGAGAACACAAGAGCAATAACCATATTGATAACACTTGACGTTATCGAGAAAATCCAGTTCATCAAACTTGGGATTAAGCTAGATAACCAACCTGTTACAATTCCTAATAACTGCTGCCACGTCGCTTCTATTTGCACCCATATTTCAGGAACCGTTAAATTAAGCTCTATCAGCAGTTGTTCAACATACTCCTCTGCTATTATATATTGCTTTTGAATTTCTGGCACCAACGTATTTATACTTTCCCAAATCTGCGGCACAACAATCATTAGCAACACGACTACAAACCCAATAAACAAAGTGTATGATAATAACAAAGCTAACACTGGCTTTAGTTTATCAAAATAAGTACCATCACCTTTATATCTTAACGCCTTATCACGTAAAAAATTAAAAGGGCCTCTTAATATATAGGCAATAATAAATCCATATGTTACAGGAATGAATACGCCTACTACAAACGCAACTGCGCCACGAAAAGTAGCAAGATTGCTTAATACAAGTAGCACTATTATACCTACAACGACTACTATAAGGTTTTCTTTTACTCTATTTTTATTCATAAATTAACTCCATTCTTTAATTTTAGGGACTAGTTCCTCGAATTATTTTACTATAAATTTACTGCATTGACAAGAAGCTATCTTAATTTCTAAGATAGCTTTAGTTTGTTGATAAATTGTTATTTATTCAAATTATACTTATAACTTGGGCTGATGGGTTAAAACCTTATCTATTTTAGCATATTTTTTTAATTTGAATTGCTAATTAGCGTTAAAACTTCATCTATTCTAGCATTGCCTATTTCTATATTTGGGTATTTGCTTGCAAACACTTCTTTATCACCCACTAAAACTTCATATTGCAACCCACGCTTTCTAGCAGCAATAAACTCTTTTGTCTGTAGCTTTTCAAAATCTGCATCTTTCATCCGTGCAATTGCATATTCATAAACCAACTTATCTTTTAGCTCTTGAAAAATAATCTTACCTTCATCGATAAAAGTAATATTATCCGCAATCTTTTCCAAATCGCCTGAAATATGCGAAGACATTAAAATAGAATTATCCTCCTCCGAAACGAACTCCACCAACAAATCCAGCACTTCCTCACGCGTAGCAACATCTAAGCCGCCAGTCGCCTCATCCAAAATTAACAACTTAGCCCCATGCGATAACGCAACAATAATCGAAAGCTTCATTATCATGCCACGCGAAAAAGTTCTAATCTTCTTTTCAAGCGCTAAGTTAAACCTATTTAATAGCTCGGTATATCTTGCATCATCCCAGTTAGAATAAGTTTGTGATAACACATGTTGTAGCTGAGTTACAGTTAAATCACCAGAAAAAGTAGACCCATCAAACACAATGCCCACATCTTCTGTCACATCACTTACTTCCTTATTAAACACTTTAACTACGCCACTATCTTTATTAATAATATTTAACGCCGCTTTTATAGTTGTAGTCTTGCCTGCTCCATTCCTTCCCACAAGTCCCATTATAGAACCCTTTTCTACTTTAAAACTTATATCTTCTAGCGTAAATGTATTGTAACTTTTACATAAATCTTTTATTTCTAACGCATACTCCATCTGTCCACTCCTTAGTTTTTCGCTTTATATACACACTATATTCATTCGCTCCAAATATGTCAATGCTTTTTGCTAAAACTTTTGATAAATCTTCCTATTATAGTTTATAACGCCAAAGCCATACTATATATATCATAATTAATATGACTATGATTTTTTGGAGGTGGGATAAGTGAAATTAGAAGTGATTGACCTAAAAAAGCATTTTGGCGATAAAGAGGTTTTAAAAGGCATTTCATTTACAGTAGAAAATGGCCAACCGTTGGGACTGCTAGGCCAAAATGGTGCTGGCAAAACTACCACCATAAGAACTTTAATGGGCATTTACGACATCGAACATGGGGAAATTTTATTAGATGGTAAGCCATTTAACTTGGGAAAAGAAAGTGTGGGCTATTTGCCAGAAGAGCGCGGACTATACCAAGATATTAAAGTAATCGAACAACTGGTGTATATTGCTAAGCTACGCGGTTTAAGTGCTAAAGATGCTAAAAGAGCTAGCAACAACGCTTTAGCTAAGCTAGAAATTTCACACTACGCCGATAAGTTAATTAAAACGTTATCAAAAGGTAATCAGCAGAAAGTGCAATTGGCACAAACTATAGTTCATAACCCCAAAATTGTTATATTAGATGAGCCGTTTAGTGGTCTAGACCCTGTCAATTCGCAAATTTTAAAAGATGTAATTTTAGAACTTATTGCTGCAAATAAAATCGTTATATTTTCAAGTCATCAAATGAATTTTGTTGAAGAGTTCTGTAAAGATATAGTTATTATTAAAGATGGTGCAGTTGTGTTGCAAGGTGACTTAGAAAAAATCAAACAAGATTTAGGCGGCAATCGTTTAGTCATTAAAGCTAATGGGGATACCAATGTTGATTTAGTAACTAAACTGCATAGGCTATTTGGGCCAACTTGCGAATATAAAATTACGCCCGATGATTTAATTGTTACACCAACAAGCGCCCTTACTAAAAACGAGTTAATAAGCCGAATTGCGCAAAATGATATTGACTTAAGATACGTAAAAATGTATGAGCCTAGTTTACATGATATATTTGTAGCTAAAGTTGGGGAAGATGAACCAGCTCTACCACCACAACCGGATTTGCTAGATTTTTGTAAACATTTTGGAGTAGAGGAGTGAACGCATGAAGCAGATAATAACTGTCTTTAGTTTTGAGTTTTTAAACTATATAAAGAAAAAAGGATATATAGGATTTACGCTTTTTGTATCCATACTTGTATTCGCTGGCTTCTTTGGCCCGCGCGCTGTAGTTGCTTATATCGGCTATAGATTAGATAAACACATGGATACTGAAGCTAATGGCGAAGCTGAAAACGAAGCTGACATTGACAAATATGGAATAATAGATAGACAAAACGTTATATCGCATAATATGTGGCAATCGTATTTTCCACATAGCGAGTTTTTAGTGTTTGACAATATAACTACGTTAGAAAATGCGGTAAAAAATGATGAGATACTATGTGGTATCGTGATTGATGATATATACGATTTTAAATGTATAGTAAATGATAACTCAGCTAGAAATACTGCAACTCTAATTAGTAATATGCTAATAGATACGCAAAAGCAACTTGTGCTTAACCAACTTAATATTTCTATTGAAGAAATCGATGCGCTATATGCACCGCATATAAACTCTGAAACAATAGTACTTGGTGTGGATGGTAGCGCAAATTATACGTTCGGTTACATGACTATAATGTTAGTTTATTTTATGATTATACTGTACGGACAATCTGTCGCCACTTCAGTTGCCACTGAAAAGACTAGTAAATCGGTAGAAGTACTGCTAACTAGCGTAAAACCAGCTTGTCTAATTGTAGGCAAAGTGGTTAGTGCTGCTGTAGCTGGCATTTTACAAGTGGTAATTGTAGCTCTTAGCGGATGGGCAGCGTTTATGCTAAACCGAGATTTCTATATAGCAGACGGCACTATTTCAGATATATTTGCTTTTAATTTATCATGGAGTACAATAGCGTTGTTTTTAATATTTGCAATACTAGGCTATTTCCTATTTAGCTTTATGATAGGCGCAACTGCAGCTAATATAACAGATATGAAAGATATAGGCAGCGCAATCCAGTTTCCGCTTTTTTTAATGCTAATAGGTTTTTTCGTAAGTCTAACGTACCTTGGCATTAACCATGACGATATGTTTCTTAGGATAGCTTCAATCTTCCCGCTAACTTCTCCGTTTGCTATGGTAGCTAGACTTTGTATTACCACAATACCAACGTGGGAAATCGCATTAAGTATAGCAATTTTAATTTTAACGATAGGTGTAACAGTAATTTTTTCAGTTAAAATTTATACACGAAGCATAATGAGCAGTACCAAAGTTAGTTTATTTAAGTCATAAAAGTTAATTTGTTTGTAGACAGGAGGTTACTCATGTATACTGAATACGATGGAGAAATAATCATAAAATCACGACCATTATTAATATTCTTTATCAATACAGTTGTGTTTTTTGGGATATATATAATTTTAGGAATGTTTTTTGCAGATACAATCGGTGATGCGTTATGTATGACAATTGCAGTTTCGATTTCCACAATTCTTTCTGCCGTAGCGATTAAAGATGAAATTAAAGACTGCTTTAAACGGTTAGAATTTAAGCAATTTATAGTTTGGGTCGTTGGTGGCTATCTGCTTTTCTTTATAGTTGAACCATTTGTGATAGCGCCAATAATAGAACATGTATTTAATCTGCAGCCTGAAACTACTAATAATGAATTAGTGACACAAATAACTTCTACTTCTCCTATAATATACTTTATCGCATTTAGCTTTCTGATGCCAATTAGAGAAGAGCTTGTATATAGATACAGTTTAATAGGAACCGGAGATTCATTTTTAATATTGCGAGTACTATTTAGTAGCGGTTTATTTGCCTATATGCATTTAGCTGGCGGACCTATGATTTATGGCGTTTATTATTTGTTTTTTGCATTAATATTAGCCTTTATATATGAGCACAGTGATGGCAACATTTTATATCCAATAGCGCTTCACATTGTAAATAACTTTATAGCCTTATTAATTAGCTAAAAAAAAAGGAGAGTCCGCTCTCCTTTTTTTAAATTCAATATATCATACTACAACTTCCGCTCTTGTAGCGTTTGCCTTAGGTTCTAATTTTGTTCAATATATCTTAACGCAACAGCTGCAACTTCCGCTCTTGTAGCGTTTGCCTTAGGTTCTAACATACCATTACCTTTGCCATTAATTATACCGTTGTTATATGCCCAAGCCATTGCTGTTGCTGCATAATCCGAAATAGAACTGCTGTCTTTAAATTCAGTTAAATTAACATCAGCAACATTTGGTCTGCCTGCGTAGCGCCATAGTATAGTCACTAACTGCTCGCGAGTTACACCATCAGTTGTGCCAAATTCAGTTTCGCTATAACCGCCAACTAAATCGTTATATGTGGCCCATGCTATCGCTTGAGAATACCAAGCATCAGCGCGTACATCTTCAAATGTAGTCGTTGCATCCACAAACGGTGTATTTGCCATTCGGTGAATAACTGTAACTAACATAGCGCGCGTCATTTGTTCATTTGGCGCAAATTCCGTTTCACTAACTCCGCCAAATAGCCCCATTAAATTAGCTTGTGCTACAACTTCATAATACCAATCAGTTGGTTTTACATCGTTAAATGGATTTTCCCATTTAGTATTTTGCTGGCTATTTATATCGTTATTTTGCGTTATATCGCTATCTTGCGTTTGCTCATAATCTTGCGTTATATCTTGCTCGCTATTTTGTGTTACTTGGCTAGTTTGTATTACTCCACTAAAATCAAAGTTAGGATAGTAATAATCATACGTATTAGTACTTGGCAACGTAACACTAGGTGCTGAAGTTCCTGGATTATCTGTATTTGGTGTATCCGTATCAGGATTATCTGTATCAGGATTATCTGTATCAGGATTATCTGTATTTGGATTATCCGTATCAGGATTATCTGTATCAGGATTATCCGTATTTGGATTATCTGTATCAGGATTTTCAGTATCAGGTGTTTCAGTATCTGGATTTTCCGTATCAGGATTATCCGTATCTGGCTTATCTGGATCCGGAGTTTCAGTATCTGGCGTTTCAGTATCTGGCGTTTCAGTATCTGGATTATCAGTATCTGGTGTTTCAGTATCTGGCGTTTCAGTATCTGGATTATCAGTATCCGGTGTTTCTGTATCAGGATTATTCGTATCCGGCGTTTCTGGATCTGGAGTTTCTGGATCTGGCGTATCAGGATCCGGAGTTTCTGGATCTGGTATTTCTGGATCTGGCGTATCAGGATCTGGAGTTTCTGGATCCGGAGTATCTGGAGTCTCAGGATCTGGAGTATCTGGAATTCCTATACTTGGTAGTTCGTCCTCACTATGTACGTTAAACAAATTAGAAACGGTTTTATTAAAGCCCCTATCAATCGCTTGAATATTCACACCGTTAAATAACACCTTATAATCCTCAATATCATATCCATCAAACGTTAACAATCCTATATCCAACTTTTCATCAAATAACTCATAACTATTATCAATATAAATAGACAACTGGTCTTTACTATCACTAACTGCCACCGTAACAGCTGCTGACTTAATAAATTCATCTGAAAAATCAAACTCCCAATTTTCATCTAACACTTCATCATCAAACGCTAAATTTACTTGCACTGCTGTTGCTCCGTTAAGATTATCAACGCTTAAAAACACACCATCTTGGTAAAACACTAAATCCGCACCTACTAAATTTTCCATATCAATTGACTCAGGCTCCACAACAACCTCATTAGCAGAAATAACACCTGCCGACACAAGTAAAGATACAGCTAAAATCGCACTTATTTTATTTTTCATAATATTTGAGCAAGGAGCAAAAGCCCCTTGCTTCCCCCTTTCTAATCTTAATAACTTAATAACTTAATAATTCTAAAATAATGCTAAAACCCTTTATTCTAAAACAATAGTCGGTAACGTTGCATAGCTTGGAGTTACAACCCAATTAGTCGTACTAGTATTTCTATCATTAACCGACGCATAATATGGGTCATCACTGCGCTTTAACTCAGCCTGAATATGGACTGGGAATATACTATCAATATGATTATGCGCCCCTTCTTCATGTCCATGGTCATGGTCGTGGTCATGGTCTTGGCATCCTAAATTTGCCTCAGCCTGCACATCTGGAATAAATATAAATAACCCATCGCTAGTCTCAGAAACTTCACCATCCTGCGGAACTTCTGCAAATAAAATCGACTCACCATTAATATAACGCTCAACCTCATTAGACGTACCATAAGTATGGTCAATTTCTAAAAATCTTCCTTTCATAAATACAGTATTATAAACTGGGTCTCCTCTATAAGTACCCACAATAACAACTGTTCCTTCAGCAATCATACCATCCGCTCCAGCCGAAGCGTCATAAATATAATCATGCCCCATTATTCCCATTACCGTATCAGTGTTAAACTCAATATTATCGCCTGGATATTGTATAAAGTTAAGTGCTTCTATAAATGCCTCCTTATCACTAACACCCGAAATAGCAACAGTATCTAAATCGTAATTCCAAATACGCTTATCCGCTAATGGTGCGCCCGGTTTATTAAAATACGCTATAAACTTATCATCGTCGCTACTATCGTTACTATCAAAATCTACCGTTTCAATAAGCTTATCATATACAACTTCACTAGACATAACTGGCGCAGTATCCTCCAAACTAATAGCGCTGCTAGTCGTAACCACTTGTGCTGTGTAAACGTTAATCTTATCAGTAGTATTTGGATAGTCACCAAGCCTAATACCACTGCTAGTAGTCGTTTGCACAAAATTAATCACTATATCATCACCAATAATTTCAGCCGAAAAACTATCTTTAGGTACAGTCACATCATAGCTAATTTTAACTTGACCAGCATCAATTTCATCTAACGCCATTCCAAGCTTCGTTATAGGCACTAAAGTGTATTCGTAAGATAAGTTATTGGCAGCCCCGATTTGGTCACTAAACGATAACGAATTAATATTCATAAACCCAACAGATTGTCCATTTTTATAAACTCTAAAACCTTGCAATGCTTCTTTCTCACTCGTAGACAATCCGCTAACACTAACCTCAACTTCTCCACCAGAAATATCGCTAAATTCTATAAATTCAGAAGTAGCCGTTACATTCGATGAAATAGATGTAATATCTTTAGCTCCATTTAATCTAAGTGCTCTTGACTCATCATTTAAATACTGGATTTGTCTAGGCTCCGATTGATATGTACTCATTTGCGCAACTGCATCTGCCGATAACGTTTTACCCCAACTTGCAAAAAAGTCACTTAAATCTCTATTTGCAACAATAGAAGAAATTATAGCAATTCGCTCATCTTTCGTATAATCAGAATAAGCTCCTGCTCTATATAGCTTATTAAAATTATAGAAAAAATTATCCTCTTGAATTTCATAAACGCCATCATAAGCCAAATGCAACTGCCAATACATTCCTAACTCCACAAACACATTGTTAGATGCACCTACAGTTTGTACGCTAACTTTCTCAAACACATCATCAAATGGCACGCGTGAAGTATTCGCTTGCATATCATCATCCCAAACTTGTGCAAATAGCGAATAAATGTTATTTGTAACTTCAACATAGCCAATAGTATCTAAATTATGGCCAACTTCATGAGCAATTCCCCATCCAAATGTATTGCGACCGCCTTTAGCCGTTGGCACACCTTGGATTAACGGCGCACATGAGCCATGTTCAATCCCAACATGACTACCTGCTGCATACATAAATGCACCAGTAAACATTTGCATATATCGGATGTTCTGTCTAGTCTGGTCCATAAAGTCTGCTTCATCAACACCATATGTAGTAAACATGATTTCCATAAATTCAATCCACGCTTCAGTGTTATCATAAACCTTATCGATTTTTTCATCTAGCGTTAACGTTTCTCCAATACCATTTAAAATAGCATCAGCAGGCATAGAAAGTAGCACATATGGCATTGAAATTTCAGTCGCATTGTAATAATTATCTGCAAGAGTGCTATCCCACAGCTTTAATTCATTAACATATGTATCAAGGAAAGTAATGTAGCTTTCAATTGCAGTCCTACGCTCAGTTTCCGTCATATCAAACCAGTTAAATAACTCAAGCACTGGCATCTGTTTAACTGCCACCTTATTAAACTCAGTTTCATCACTATGGTGAATGGCATGAAGCTTAATTTCATCAGCGCGGTTACCATTGTAACTATAATATAAAACGCCACCTTGATTAGTTGATGAAACTATATTTGGCAACGTAATTTCATTTCGACCGCTAGTTAAAGTAATATACTCACCTTTCCAAGCAGTGTTTTCAGCATAAAATTTAGTCGGAACAACAGTAACAGTTTCGCCTTGTGGAATATCCGCGTAAATAGTAACCGTTTCACCAGCTTTACCTGTTAAACCTAACGGCTGCAAACCGCCAACGGCATTAAGACCGTCAAAAACTACACCTAATGCATCAGTATTGTTATCAAGCAAGTTTTGAGCTAACTTAAGTTCGTTACTTAAAGTATTGTGATTTACATGATAACTACTCTCATCTCCAAGTCTATCAACCAATTCATCTATCATCTGCTGCGTAACATGTGGATTAATTTCTGTAAACGTAATATCGGTAAATAAATCCGCAATATCATCGGCTAAACTATCGTACTCATAAAAATGGATTTCTGAAAGCGACGTAACAGTTGGTGCGCCAGCATAAATACCATTTGCAACTTGAATTTTTGCAACATTCGATTTTTCAAACGGTAAAACATAATACGATTTTCCCTCAGCATTAGTAACCTTAGTTGCAATAGCATCTGATAAAGTATATGGAGCCGCCGCATCTAAATCATCTCCATCTTCCCAAATTGAAATTTTATAAGAACCATTGCCTTGCCAATGCGCTCCCATACTATTAGAATAAATCCCATCTAGCCTTGGAACCCACACAAGATAATCCATCTCATACGGCTCATGGAAAGTAAACTCAACCGTACCATCTTTATACCAAACTTGTGCAGTCCAATGCGTTTCATAATCTTCATCATAAACATAACCAATATCAAATTCATCATTATAAAAATCTCCGATGTTTGAAGTGTTAATAAGACGCGCACTAGCGATATTAGACGCACTTATCAAATTGGTTTTAGGAACTCCAGGGTCACTAATTATTTCTTCAAACGGCATTGCTTGATAAACAGTTGAAGCCGGACCTTCTCCTAAATCATTTTGTGCTGTAACATAAACGTCGTACATAACATCATTAGTAAGTCCTGTAATAGTATACGATGCGCCAACAACGTCGCTAACTTTTATGTAATCATTATTATCCGCTGCTCTATAATAAATATTATAAGTATCAGCATTAGAAACTTCTTTATATGAAACGCTAATTTCACTATCCCCTGCTCTTAATGATACGCTCTGAACCTGTGTTGGAATTTTAGCCGTTTCTGGAGTGGCAGAAACTACATTAGAAGCACCACTTTCCCATGTGCCAGATGTTGAAGTTACAATAAAATAATATGTTGTTCCATTTTCTAATTTCTCATTATCAAACTTACTAATAGTAGCAGACTCAGTCGCGACCTGCTCTACAAGCGTATAATCAGCTAAATCCGTAGAGTAAGTATCCGACATATAAACATTGTAACCAGTAATATTAACAGCGCGGTTCCATAAAAGCGAAATTTCCGCGTCGCTCGCTTTTGCCGTTAAACCTGTGACTAGAGATTGATTTGTCACTGGGTTTGCTGGTACAATATCCTCTAAAAACGTTACATCGCTAATTGTTACATAATCTACGTTGCCATATGCATCACTAACCGAAGTAACCGAAATTGTAACTTTTTTAACTGCAACTTTCGTACCAAGATTAATTACAACAACATTACCTGATTCATCAACACTTCTGACTAAACCAAACATTTCATCTAACTCAAAAGCCTCAGTTATTTCAACCCCGTCTTCTATGTATGTAACAAAAACCTCTCCAGTCAAAGCTTTAAGCTCGCTTGGAATAGTAAATTGAATCTGCTGTGTTTCGATTTCAGATGCAAACGGAATTTCTATATCAATTCGGTTATCCGGCGAAATCACACCATCGCTTTTAATAGTTACAAATCCTTCATTAGCCAAATCACCAGCTATAACTTCTCCACCCGAAATTATTATGTCTTCTATTACAGTTTTTAAAATCGCTGAAGTATTAAAAATTTCTTGCCCAACTAAATCTTCATTATCAAGAATTCGATTAACAATGGCCAAATCCACAATATCAACTATACCATCGTTATTTAAGTCAGCAGCAAAACTGCTAGAAGATAAATCCGCTATTACGGATTCCAAATCCAGCTGAGTAATAGTACCATCACCATCAACATCACCTAGCGAAAACCCAGCTCCGTTAGTATATAAAACAACCGCCTTACTATGAGTATCAATTACAATATCATCTGATGTAAACGAACTAAACTTATTTCCGCTAACGCCAAACTTGTAAGTACCAAGCGGTAACGACTGTATGTTAATATCTAAATAACAAACCTCCTCGCCATAACTAATCGGCGTACCATCCGCATTTAAAAAACTCATTTCATATTTATAATCACCTACAGCAGTTTGGGTAAAATCGTTAATATCAATTTCGCCTACAATCGAACCATCTTCATTATGTAATGTAACAACCATATCCCGACTATCAAGGTCAACCTCTGGAACCGCAAATGCAATTTTTAAACTTAAATCCCCTGAAACTGCCTCATGTTCAGTAACACTATCAATATTATCTTTAGCCTCCGTCGCCATAATCTTATTATTCAAAATCCCAATACTACCAAGTGCAGTTTCCGCTAACAAAGCAGCAGCCAAAAACATCGAAAATGCTTTACGCATATTAAAATCCCCCTTTTTATAATTTCTGATTTCATTATATCATATTTTGGCGATAATATCCCTAGTAATATATGGTATAAAAAAAGCAACGACATTATTAGCCGTTGCTTCTTAACTCTTATTTACTAACATCCATAAACCTATTTAAAATAGCTGCAATTTCAGCTCTACTAGCAGTACCTTTAGGGTCTAAGATATTCCCATCTTTACCACCCATAATTCCACTACCTACAGCCCATTCCATAGCAGAATTAGCCCATTGTGAAACTAAACCACCATCATTAAAGCTAGATAAATCGCCCGCTTTTTCTACATTGTGACCTTTGTACATAGCGTAGTTATGCATAACTGTTACTAACTGCTCTCTTGTAATATTCTCATCAGGACGGAAAGTTCCATCTTCAAATCCACTATATACACCAGCTCCTACAGCCCAAGTAACTGAAGGCGCATACCAATCACGAATTGCAACGTCAATAAATTCGCTAGTTGCAATTACAGGTAAGTTACCATCCATTCTATGAAGGATTGTAGCAAGTTGCCCACGAGTTGCAGTTGAATGTGGCGCCCACTGGTCTTCGCTCATTCCTAAAATTAATCCTTTTGCATATACGTTAACCACATCTGCATAATACCAAGCTGAATCTACTACGTCAACAAAAATTTCTGTTAAATCAATCTCAACAACTGATGGTTTTGAAACTGAAACAGTAATCTCTTTATCTACTTGAACAACTTCTTCAATCTCTTCAACCTCTTCAACTTCTTCAAGCTCTTCAACTTCTTCATCATCTAAAGTTGTAGTATTATCAAGTGAATAATTTGGATAAGAGAACTCTGGGTAGTATGATGAACCACCAATCTCATAAACTCTAACCGAAATAAATAACTGTGCAGTGTTTGCATCATCATCTGTTGCAGTGTACTCAATAGTATAATTTCCTACAACATCAGTATCCACCGCATCTACCACTTCACTGTTTAAGCTAATTACATGCTCAACTTTAACATCGTACTCATTACCATCCGCATCAACAGCAGTTGCAGTCACTTCTGGCATTTCAAACTCTCCACCTTTAGCCACAGAAAAAGATGTAGCTCCGTCATAGTTAATAACAACTGGCGACTCTAAAGTAACTCCAAATCCTAAATCTTCTAACTCTTTTAAAGCAGCGTCTACATCACCTTCATAAGTTGCTGTATCAACCGTTAAATCTACCTTATCAGAATCTAATTTCTTTAATGTATCCAAAATACCATTATCAAATAACTCTGCTGAGAAAGTTAACTCCTCTAATGCATCAAGATTTTCTAACGCATCAAACTCCTCAATAGCATTGCTTCCCAATAAATTTAAGCTAGTTAATTTCGATAAAGACTCAATACCTTCTAAGCTAGTTAAGTTAGGGTTAGTCCCAAGATTTAACTCTTCTAAATTCGCCATAACATATAATCCAGCTAGTGGAGCTTCTGCTGCAATCGCCTCAATATCCTCAATAGTAATACCTTCGTCTTCTAACATCTCCTCAAAAGAATCATAATCATCTGAGTCAAAATCTTCATAGAAATCTTCAACGCTAAGTTCTCCGCCTAAATCATTATCACTTAAATCTAAAGAAGTAATTTCAATTACGTCACTTGTACGACCTTTAAATACAACTCGCTTAATCTTATTTCCAGAAATGTGTAACTCATCTAACGACTTAAATGCGCTTAAATCAATAAACTTAATTTTATTCCCTCTAACATCTAACACTCTAAGCTCTTCTAAATCTCTAAGGTGATTAATGTTCTTAATTTTGTTATTTCTTAAGTCTAAAGTTTCTACAGAAGTAGCATTAGCAAGCGCTTTTAGCGACTTAAGATTACGATTAATAGCATCATCAAGCGTTACTAACTCTTCAACAGCATTTAAATCAACATACTTACCATCAACAGTTACACCATTATCTTCTAAAACCGCACGCATAGCTTTACTCTTAACATGCAATGAATTTACTATAACATCCTCTTCTACAACAATAGCCGTAATAGTTGGCAAAGTAACACCTGTTACATCATACTGAGCATCTGTTACAGTTGCTGTATATACAAAAGTAGCCGCTTCTGATGTGCTAAACTTCTTATCAGACTCCCACTTAACATCTAAAGTAAGTGCGCCATGAGTTGTAGAATGACCTATTAATGCAGATGGTAAAATTGGCTCCTCTTTACTACCAACCTCAAAACTTTGCGTAGCTAAACTTTCAGCTAACACTTCCACATCCTCAACAACGATAATCTCTGCCGGCGCTACTTTAGTACCAACCTGTAAACTATCTTTAAATTCCTCAATCGCTGCTGTTAAACTCGTATTAACCTTATTAACTTCAATTTGGCTAAGCGCAGTTGCTAAATCAGCTTCCGCTAATTTAATAGCATCTTCTAACGCAGTCATTACAACTGTAGTTACATACTCAACACCTTTATCAACTAAAGCTTGCTCTAAATCTTTAACTAAAGTTTCAGTAGCCAACTGTTTAGCTAACTTAATAGATTCCTCAACATCAGCTTTATTTAAACCGCCTACATCTACAGTACCAGTTTTAATAGCACTATTGAAACTGTCAATAGCAGTTTTTAAAGTAACTCCAACATTATCTACAGATTGTTGAGTAGTAGCAGCCTTTAAAGCAGTTTCAGCAGTTGAAATAGCATTATTTAATGCTTTCATTGTAGAAGTTGTAACGTATTGCGTACCTTTAGCAACTTCGTTTTCATTTTTATCTAATACTACAGTCTCATCTGCAAGTTTTTGCGCAGTCGCAATTAACGTAGTTACAGCCGACTTATCTACAATAACTTGATTAACAACCACATTAACTTTTACATCCTCAAAAGTTTTAGTTTCGATTGTTAAAGTATAACTACCGCCCACTAAAGCATCAGTTTTAATAGTTAAAATATCACCAAATACAGACCACGCTAATTCTTCATCGCCAATAGTAACCTTAGCTATATCCATAGCCCAAACTTTAGCATCAGAATTTTCCAACTTAAGAGCTAGCTCTGAACCAAACTCAATTGATTGTCCATCAAAACTTGGTACCACAACTTGAACGCTTGTATCAATTACAAACTCAGCACTAACTGGTGTACTATCTCCAGCACCATTAGTATTTACAACAGACACAGTATAAGCTCCATCATTAAAATTATCAAATTTCATTTCAACATTCGGCCAATCTTTATTTGTATTTTGAACTTTATTAGCCTTAATTAATTTTCCTTCAGAATTGAAAATACTAACAGTTGCATCAGTAGCTAAACTATCTGCCACAAACTCAATAACAGCAACATTTTGTGCAGTTTTAACCTCTAAACCTGTAATTGCATTAGGCTTTTCAAGCTGAGCTTCTTCTACAGTAATATCACATGTAGCTGTAAACGTACCAAACTTAGTATCATTAGCCGTTACAGTAATAACAGCATTACCAGCTTTCTTAGCCGTTACATTCCCATAAACATCCACACTAGCTACATCATTATCACTTGAAGACCATGTAACAGTAGTATCTTTAGCATCAGCTGGACTAACCGTTGCAGTTAACGAAATTCTTTCATTTACTTTAAGCTGTGCTGAAGTTTGATCTAAAGATAGTCCATCCACATAAACAGTTTTATCTGCTACAAGAGTTGTAATAGACTTAACTTCATTAGTACTAAAACCACCAATACCATCTTTAGAAATACCTACAGCCCATACATTATATGTAGTATCCTCATCTAATCCATCTATATCATACACCAATGACGCTGTACTATCCACATCAAACTCTTTATGAGGAATATCGCCAGCTACATCATAAAAACCTGGCGTAGTCGTTGTTACATCAGCAGTTACACTATCTGAAGTGTAATAAATTCTAATAGCTGAAGTAGTAGTTATCTCAGTAGCTTCAGCTTTTACAGCAATAGCTGAATGAGTTGTAGTTGTAACGCTATGAACCGTAACAGCACCTGGAGTAACTGAAGATGGAGTTGTAACCCCTGATTCAACAGCATAAGCCGAACCATTAATTGTTTCTGTTGTTATTGTGCTAGCATATGAAAGCGGAACAATATTAGCCGCCACAGATACTGTAATGATACTTGCAACCATTTTTTTAACTTTAATACTCATTTAATTTCCCTCCGTATATTTAATATAGTCAAATCCATCATTACAACGGATAAAAACAGAGGTAATACAAATATGTAATATATAAAAACAAATTAGATTACCTCCCCAACATTTAACCTAACTTTTATCATTTCTCCCTTAGTCCTATAAATGAGCATTATAATCATATTATCACATATATAAGACACCTTTATAATACCACTACCAAAACAAAATTGCAACACCTTTTTATTATTTTTGTCACATTTCGTAATAATATAGCAATATATACTAAAATACTCTCTTTAAGTTATTATAAAATAGCAATAATCTCTATTAGATATTGTCAAATTTACTAAAAAAAATATAGCTATTCGACATAATTATATACTTGTATTTTTAGCAAAAAAAAGATACCAACATTTGGTATCTAACTTTTCTTTAACTGCTTTTCTACATCTAAAATCTTGTGCTTAGAACAACGCGCTTGTTCTTGTATTAATTCAATATAATTAGGCCTACCTTCATACTCCACCAATAAAGAAGCTATATACGTAACTAAATGCTTATCGCGCAAAGCCTGCGCTAATTCATCAAACTCATCCATTCTAGCCATAGTCCGATGTAATCTAATACGTGCCATGCTCAAATCCTCAATAGCTTTACGCAAAGCAAAAGCAGAAGAATTTTTCTTAGCAACAGCAAACTCAATGCGTAAATTAGCCATATTTATCTCAGGTTCAGTTAAACCATCATTCTCTAAAGAAACACTCTCATGCCAAATAACCTCTTTAGCTTCAGTTATCTCATCTTGCATAATATTAATTCTCTCAATTGCGCCATCAATCTCATTAGTTAACTGAGTAACATCATTAGTAATCGACTTTGCTAACTGAGCCAAATCATCGCAATCAAAATTTTGCGCCATACACATCCTCCCTACCTACTTAAAATTTGACCAATATTCTTAAGAATGATAGAAATAGTCCCATCAGGATTAGTAATAAACTCGATAAAATTTTCATCTTTAGCCATCTCAGTTGGCAACTTAATTTCAATGCCAGTGTTAGTCTTAATCTTATGAGAAGTATACTTCTTAGCATCACGAGAATTATTTATAATAATATTATCCTCATGAAAACCATAATCAGCCATGCGAGAAGCACACTCCTCCTTAACTTTATCATAATTACCAAACGTATCTTCAATAATTTGCTTAATAGGAATTTCGCTGCTTTGGAAGATGCTTTCAGCTACATTTTGTTTAAAAGTAGATAAAGCCTCAGTAGGATTTTCAAAATTTTCTTCGATTACTTCAAAAGTTGCCTCTTCAACCACTTGGATTTGTTCCTTAATAGAAAGAAACATATCAATCTCAAATAAATCCGATAAATACTGCTCCTTAGATTTATCCAAAACCCTTAATTGCCTAGTATCAAGGTCTACTAAAACAGCTTCAGTAATACTCTGACGAGATGAAGGGAATATAGCCTTATGCTTAATCAACTCAGTAACACCGCCTAAGCCATTATTAGGATTAATATAATGAGAAAACTCCTCCTTATAATTTAGCTTTAGAATAGCCATATATTTAACTTCTTCCTTAATAAACTGCACAACTAATAAATCCCCACTAGGAATATTACCATTCCTAGACATATAATTATAAAACCTAGTAGCAAGACGTTTAGAAGTTTCTAGAAACTTATCATCCTCATAATCAACAATCAAATCCAACATCTGCGACTCTTCCTTAAACTGCGCAGGAGACACATAATTATTCTCAAATAAATTCATCACATGCCTAGTAATAAACTTTTCATTCTCATCATATATATCTAAATTTCCTTTAGAAATTACAGGCTGTTCAACGCTAAGATCTAAAACATGAATTATTGCCCCATGATACATTATACTCATAAATACACCCCTATAAAAATAAATCATAACAAAAAAGAGCCCAACAAATTAATGTCAGACTCTTTAAATGTTAAAAGCGGGTGATGGGAATCGAACCCACGTAACCAGCTTGGAAGGCTGGTGTTCTACCATTGAACTACACCCGCAAAACATATTTAATTTTAATAACAAATGCGGATGAAGGGAGTCGAACCCTTACACCAAAGGCGCTAGATCCTAAGTCTAGTGCGTCTGCCAATTCCGCCA
>MDSQ01000045.1_pt1 | contig 25641 bp, 22 predicted proteins | sample 1008251 | NCBI WGS metagenome assembly MDSQ01 (sample SAMN05526597, study PRJNA338239) | gut metagenome | isolation source: Hindgut content | host: Naso unicornis | place: Saudi Arabia: Red Sea | collected 2016-05
CTATATTTATATAGCTACAATTAGAGTTTGTCTACTGACAAATTTATACTACTCAATTCTACCTTATGGTAGATGAATCGACTGGTCTTAATTCTTGATACTATTTTATTTTCAATGTTCAATTATTATGTCTATTAAAGCCTGTACACTTTTTATTTGTGCTGTTCGCTCCCGACTTGATTAATAATACAGCATGTTTTTCCAAAAGTCAACCCTTTTTTAAAACTTTTTTCTACTTCATAAAATCTATTTTTATTTATGCACGCATTAGTTTTATATGGTATAATAAATTTAAGAGGGATAATTAAAGAAAAAAGGATGTTAACTATGAAAATAAATAAAGCTCATTTTTCTATTATAGAGAACTCAAATTTGCGTGCTTTACTTTTAAAAACCTTAACTGATATTACTTGCGATAAATCTCCTGCTAGTTTTTCTATCTTACTAAATGCTATTTTAAGAGAATGTAATGACTCTAGAGTTGCTATATATGTATTTAATTACTTGACTCAAGTAGCTCTCGATACTGGAAACATAGATTTTGCATTTTTATTGGCAAATACAAAGGCGTCTTTATTCTATTTAAATCCATCCCTTTTAAGTAGATATGATATTGAATTATATTTAGAAGATGTTTTTGAACTGTCTAAAGCATTTGCCACTTTTCCTCAAAAGGATGATAGTTTAGAATGGAGTTTCAGTTTTAAGACTTTTTATAGTTGGGCCGCTTTTATGTTAAAAAGCTTCAGCTTAGATACTTTAGCTTTTAACAAGTATAGAGATTTTAAAGGAACTTTTCATGTAGAATGTTTACATTGTCAAAATGATTTACATAGTCTTTATATTGATAAGGATAGTACAACTATTACTATTGATAATATAGTTTCTGAGTGGGACGGTATATTTATTGATGAAACATTTTCTTATTTATATTCGGTTTTAGATAATATGAATGAAGATAATTTAATTCATCAGTTACCTTATGTATATGGCTCTTATACTTGTTCGGTATGCAATAAAACAAACTCAGTTATAAATTCAATTCTAAGGTATATTCAAAATAATGAAGAAATTTTTCTACCGACTCAAGACTATATTGACGCAGTTACTGAAGTGTATAATTTTATACCTTATACGAATTACAAAAAAAAATGGTTTGTAGCCCTTTATATTTTTAATTTGTATAACCTTCATTATGGAGTGGGTAATTTATTAAGTTCTCTCTTTATTACAGAGGCTATAATTTCTTTACAACGCTATTATCCTATTTCTTTTAAGTATAGGGTATACCAACGCATTGAATCGTATTTAGAAAATTATAAAGAATGTTTGGAGTTGGCTAAGCTGTATAGTCAATTAGCTAAGTTGATTAGTTTTTGCTCTTCTCCTCATTTAAAGTATAAATATTCTATTCAAGAGTTATATGGGATGTCTTATAATTCTTATAAAAAGTTTTTAGGAGAAAATCACCAATTTACCATACAAACCTTGTTTGGATTAAATTTTTGGAATGCTTACGCAAAAAAAGTACATATAAATTCTATAGTTAATGAATATACGGCTCTAAAACAATTCCACGAAATTTCTAAAGCTGATATGGTGATTTATATGCATTGGATGGTTGAATATTTTGATGTGATAAAAAATACTGCTTGTGCAATTACTGAAATGAAGGAATTGATTGAATTTGTTATAAGTAACTCTTTATCTGATCTTTATCCATTGCATTTTTATTATACTGAACTTGGTTATTTGTATGATTTTAATCACAATTTTAAACAGGCTATTAAATTTTATAATAAAGCAATTAAGGCATATCATATTAATCCTGTTATAAATTTTATTAATAATTTATATTTTTATCATTCTGTTTTTAGAAAGCCTTTAGATATATTATTTTCGATTACTAGAATAAACTATCCTAATACTACTATTATTTCAAATGCTCATTATATTCGGTCTATTTTACTGCTAAGTACTAATTTGTATATTGCTAATAAGCAGTATAATTTAGCGTTAGAAAAATTATCTAAGGTGTTGTGTTTAACGGATTGGTTATATGAAAATGATATTTTAGAATTATCTTATGTATATATTACTGTAGCTAAAGTGTATTTAGGACTTGGTAACGATAAGAAGGCTATAGAATATTTCAATTTAGCAATCAGCATTTTTGATTCCCATATTTTAGATAAATCTTTTGGTGAATACTCAGAGGCTGAACTCGAAGTAGTAGAGCTTGTAATTACGATTGGTAAATTGATTTTAGCTATTAATAACAATCTTACCAATTTTAATTTTGAATTATATGAAAAATACAAAATAGGGTAACGTCATAATGATGTTACCCTATTTTAGTATTATCTCATGAGTACATATGCCATATATGAAACGTAAGCTACTAAAAAGCAGCTACCAGCAATTCGCCCAATTGATTTTTGTGCTAGTGCTATTGCGTATGCCACAGCAATGGTAGTAATCATAATTATTATATCAGTCATTACAGCATCTGTCACTGGTATTGGATTTATTACTGTTGATACCCCTAGTATTAAGAAAATATTAAATATACTAGAGCCTATTACATTACCAAGTGCCATATCACTCTGACCTTTTTTAGCTGCAACTATTGAGGTTACAAGTTCTGGTAGTGATGTTCCTATAGCTACAATTGTAAGCCCTACCATTCCTTCTGTCATCCCCCATGTTATTGCTATATTAGTTGCTGCATCTACAACCCAGTCTCCTCCAAGCATTATACCCAATGCTCCTGCAATTGAAAATATAATACTTTTTCCCATGGGCATTGTTTCTATTTCTTCTTCGGGTTCATTACTTTGTCTTGCGAGTAATGCTACTTCAAACAAATAGTAAATAAACATACCAAAGAAAATAAGTAATATCATTCCGTCTGCTTGTCCGATATAGTTCGCATTTTGCCCTTGAAATGGTATATCTAATCCTAAAATTAATAATACTACCGCTGCTAATAACGTGTACGGAAATTCTTTAAATAATATAGTTTTTTGTACTTTAAGTGGCCAAATTATTGCTGACATACCTACCACTACTAGTATATTAAAAATGTTTGACCCAATTACGTTACCTATTGCAATGGCATTTTTTCCTGATATTGCTGATGTGATACTTACTGCTAATTCTGGTGCGCTTGTTCCAAATGCTACGATTGTTAAACCGATAATTAGCGGTGGAACTCTTAATGTAGCCGCTATTGAGGATGCTCCTTCTACAAAGAAGTCCGCTCCTTTAATTAGCAAAATAAAACCTCCTATCAGCAAGATATAGTCTAGAACAATATAATCCATATACTTCAACTCCTTTTTTTCTCTATATATGAAATAGTCTTAGCTAAGATATAAAAGTTTATTCTTAATAGCCGCAAAAAAAGACCTTTAGAATAACCCTACTATGCCATAATAATAGAGTTATTCTAAAGGTCTCGCTCTCAAGAACAATTTATCTTGTATATTAGCCGGATAAATTTAATTTATCGTATTGACGACTAATAATCACTATTGTGTGGCTACTCCCCTTTAGAGTTATTTATTTATTTTTATTATATCAGATAAATTCATATTGTCAACACTAAAAATACTTTTTTTTTATATTTTTATATAAATCTATTATAAATATAATTTTTAGTTCTATGGTAGACACGTTTTTATCTAATCATTTGGCTATGTTTAATGACCCGAGTTTAGGAACTAGGAATTTTGTAAATAATGGAAGTAGAGATTTAGAATTATTAGTGGTATTATATAAATATATTCCTGTACTTGCAAATTGTTAAAACATCTATAAATAGTATTGAGACTTTTTAAGTAAAGAAAGGAGGGCGTTGCCTAGTATAAAACCTTGATTATTCAGGTATAATTAAAGTTTTATAACACTATTGGCAACGGCATAATATGAGTAGTAAAGTACAACAAATGATAGCAGCTATTCTCTCGGTTTCATGCACAGCAGTTGCCACAAATATATATGCTGATGTGGGTGACTGCGAAGAAACTATAATTACTGCGACCATAAGAGAAGAAACTGTAATCTCCTCACCTATTTCTAGTGTTGAGTTGCAGGAAGTGTTAAAAGGAGATGGGTTTGGATTTAATGAGGATACTACAGCTATAGAGGATTTAAAGGCTATTACAGCCAATGGTGCTCATCTTTGTGTTTTAGATAATTTAACTCATGCTCTTAATTTAGAGAAGTTTATAGCTAAAAATAATAATATTGTAGATCTTAGTCCTCTTAGTAATCTGCCAGATTTAAAGATTGTTGATGTAACTAATAATGATATTAACATACTTAATTTAGTAGGTTTTGCATCTTTAAAAGAATTACATGTAAAAGGAAATAATATTTCTAGAATTATTTCTCATACAGATGGAAAATCTCTTGCTTCTATTGGAATACAGGAATTAGATTTAAGTGAAAATAATTTAGGTGGCAATGTTGATGCGGGTGCATTGAGTGGATTTAGCAAAAGTGAGATTGCTGCTATTAGGATGTCTGCCCCTCTAGAAGGCCTTATTACTTTAACAGAGCTTACATCCTTAAATATAAGTGGGAATAAAAATTTATCTGATCTTACTGGTGTTGAAACACTTTCTAAATTAACTTCACTAACCGTTGATATTTCTCAAATGTATACATTAATTAGGGAGATAAAGCGTGTTGTAAATAAATTGCCAAATCCTGACCAATTAACTTTATATGTTACGGGCAATAATTTAAATGAACGAGATTTTGCAGATAATATGGCTAATTGGGAACGAGTATTAGGCGTAAGTATAATTGAAGTTGACGAGTTTGTACCTAAGGAATTTATGCAACCTGTAACTAGTAGTGCTATTATTGAAGCTACAGCTGATTTAGAAACTGCTGAGTTAGATGAAATTAATGATATAGAGGAGTTTTTAGCAGACGAGAAACCTCTAGTAAATGAGTATGTAGCTGGTAAGTTTAGTGAATCTATTGAAGAGCTGACTATTGAAGATACGGCTATAGAAGATAGTGAAGCTTCTAATATTTTGATTAATGAGTTTGTAGCAGATGAGTTTCATTCATCTATTGAGGAATTTGTTTTAGAAACAGTAGAAACTCACGACCTAGGCGAAAGTTCTGCTGATTCTAATAAAGAAGTTACTATTGACAATATTGATAATAATGAACTTATTATTGAAATTGAGGAACCTATTGATAAACTGGTTGATGAACTTATTATTAATTTATTGAAGGAACCCATTCAAGAGCTTGACCTAGATAGGTTTGATAAATCGGAAGTTATAGGGGTTATAGATGATTTTGCCACAGATGTGTTTGATAATATTATTGTAGAGCTTTTAGATGAGTTTAAGTACATTGATGGGGTAGAGATTACCGCTAAAGTATTGGAGGAACCTTTATCACAAAATATAAAAAATTTTTTTAATAAGTTTATTAATGTAGCTAATGATAATACTATTGATGTATTTGATAATACTATTGTCCAAAAGGTTGAAGAATTTTTAGAGGAAGGTGTAATTAGGCCTGTTGAGCCTATTATACCAGCAAATTCTGATGGATTAGATGAGTTTATCCCAACTTTTTTTAATGAAACTCCTATTGCACAAGATGTAGAAGATGGCTTAGATGAACTTGTATTTGAAGTATTTGAGGAGCCTATTGCTGAACTTATAGATGAGTCGGTAGATAAATCATTGATTATAGATAAATCGTTAGTTGAGTCATTTGATGAAACGGTAGATGAATCAGAATCTCTTAGAGATGAACCAGAATATAATTCTATATTAGATGCTCCTATTGAAGGTGACTTTTTTATAAAAACTAAAGATAATCCTTTAGTAGTTTATGACGGTAGTAATTCTTTTACCATTGTTAAAGGTAATAGATTTATTATGCCTGCTGTAACTGGAGATATTAGATTAGCAATTACTTGCGATGGGTTACCTGTTCTTAGTGTTGATACTGAACAGATTGGTACTTATATTTTAACTTATACAGCTGTTAGCCCTAGTGGTAATGTTAGTTATAAAGAGATTATCACGGTTCGTGTTGTGGAAGATGAAGAGATTATTAGTTATCCAAAATATGATAGTCCAGGTTTATCTAACGAAGAAATAGAGAATATAACTATAAAATTAGATTTCTCTGACGTACCACAAATGGAATGGTATTATTCAGATATTGTAAATATGTATTCCCAAGGGTTAATGGACGGTGTAACAGAGTCAGAATTTTTTCCTCACAGTACTGTTACACGCGCAGAAGTAGCTTCTATATTACATCGTATTGGTGGTGGGGCCTGTGTACAACCTAATGGTTTATTTAACGATGTGGAAAGTAACTCTTGGTATGCTAATTCTATTGCTTGGGGTTCTAATATGGGAATTTATAACGGTTTTGAAGATGAAAGTTTTAGACCTAATGAGGACATTACTCGTGAGCAAGTGATAACTATGGTTTATAATTATGCTATCTCACAACAACATGATGTTAGTAATTCTAATGCTATTGATAGCTTTAATGATAGCGAGTTAGTTTCTGATTGGGCTAATGGTGCTATGCAATGGGCTGTTGGTAGCGGTATTGTTGGCGGTTGTGATTATAATTATTTAAATCCTCAAGGTAATGCTACTCGCGCTGAAATTTCGGCTATAATTAATAGATTTTTAGTGAATAGTAAATAATTCATAAAGTTTTAGTGAACAATAAAAAAATCCTATGACTTGGATTAGGTCATAGGATTTTTTGTTTAGAGCGCCATTACTTAATACTAATTGTTTTTACATTATATCTTTTCATTAAGTTAGTTAATTTTTCAGCCTCAGCTAATAATTCATCGCTAACTTCTGTCCCATTAGCTGAATTAATTGCATTACTTGATGTAATATCAGAAATTTGTGTAACTCCACATTTAAGAGATGAAAGTACTTGATGTTGTCCGAGTACTATATCAGCTAGTTGTTGATTTAACTGTGTGGAGGTTTCCACTTTAGAAGATATATGTTTAAAAACTTCTGATGTTGTGGCCACAATTTGATTTCCTACTTTAGCACTTGCTACACTTTGGTTTATAACCGTTTCAATCTCTTGTACCTGAGATGAACTTCTAGTAGCTAAATCTCTTATTTCATGCGCCACTACAGCAAAACCTTTACCTGACTCCCCTGCTCTAGCCGCTTCAATTGATGCATTTAGTGCCAATAAATTTGTTTGGCTTGCTATCTCATCTATTATACCTATAAATCTATGCACGCCTTCTGTTGCACATACAATCTCTTCCATAGCTTTTAATAACGCTTCTATTTCAATCAATCCCTCATTAGCAGATTCTTGCATAGTATGTGAAATTGAATTAGTATTTTGTGTAATTGCATTACTAGTTTCAATAGACGTATATAAGCGTTCCATCGAGGATACAAACTCATCAATTACTCGTGCTTGATTTGTTGCACCTAAAGCAATTTCATATGTTGATTGTGCTGAGTGAATGGATTTGTGTGAAACTTGTTTTGCTGAAACTGAGATTTGTTGAAGAGTTTCATTAAACGTAGCTATTACATTATTAATGTTAGTTTTAATCTTATTAAAATCTCCTTTAAATTCTTCATTAATTGGTTCTGTCATATTCCCTTTAGTTACTTTTTCAAGTGCATTATCAATACTTGATATGTAGCTGACCAACATTGTTGTCATAGCTCTAATTGCATCTGCTAACTGGCCAACTTCGTCTTTTGAACTATAAACAATTCTGGCATTTAAGTTCCCTACAGCTAATTCTCTAGCTAATTGCGTCATTTCATTTATAGGTTTAACAATTAATTTCATCAGCATTTCATATACTCTAAATGACAATGCAATGCAAAGTAAAAAAACTACAAATAACACTATAATAACAATACCAATTATATTTGTAATCCCATCCATTAAATCATAACTTGCTTGATTATATACATCAAGTAGGTCATCTAAATTATCAAATACATTCTCAGATATAGGTAAAACTGTAGAGGCTATATAATTTACTAACCCGTCTAAATCTTTTGCTGCTGATAGCTCTAGTAAACGCGCTCTTGTTAATGTTAACTCATTAATATTAGCATTAAGCTCGTTTTCCAGATTAGTATTACTTGCTGCTAAATCTGTAATAATAGCTAGTTCATCATCGATATATCCATGTAAAGTACCAATCCATTCTGTTAATTTAGCACTCTCGGAAGTTGAAGGCTCTAATGCTAACCGATAAAGATTTTTTTGTTCGGCCTCTAAATATAAATATGCACTTATTGCAGAATTCTGTGCTGAATATGTAATCTGATTATACTGTTCCATATTCCTCTTTATAGTTTGAAAACGATTTATTGAAAATAGACTTACTAATGATAAACCTATTATAAAAATAACTAACACTCTTGTTAATCTTTGTTTTAATGTCATACTATTCATATATACCCCCAATTTGATAAATAATCAATCGTTCTATCTCATCTAATTAACTAAGTACTTACAGTATTTATATAATACCATATTATGGCAAGGTAGTAAACAATTTTACATTATAACTTGAATAAATTATTTATAAATTGTTAAGGATATAATAAAGCAAAAGTAGAGTATATTAAGACAAGCTATAATCATATTATAGTACAGGGTTTTTTTATATATTGGGTTTAAAAAAATAATGGAAATCTAATGGAGGTTTTGTCATGAAAAGTTATAAAACAAAAGGTGTCTGTGCGACAGAAATTTTATTCGATGTCAAAGATAATCATATAGTAGATGTGCAATTTGTAAAGGGTTGTCAAGGCAATACATTAGGTCTAACCCACTTACTACGGGGCATGGAAGTTAATGAGGCTATAAATAAACTTAAAGGAATAGACTGCAGGGGACGTGGTACTTCTTGTCCTGACCAAATCGCCCTAGCATTGGAAGAGCATATTAATTCAGAAAAAAAGTAGATTTAGTCTACTTTTTTTTGTTTTGGTAATATAATGTAGTGAAAGTATATAATGTAAGAGGTATTGATCATGGAACTAATAATACAAAAATTTGGCGGTACATCAGTTGCAACAAAAGAATCTCGCATCGCTGTTGTAAAAAAGATAGCTAAAGCATTAAAAGAAGGTGAGCATCCAATAGTAATAGTATCGGCAATGGGACGTTTAGGTGCTCCATATGCTACCGATACTTTGTTGGAATTTGTCAGAAGTAATGCAGGCGATATTGAGGAGAGAGAATGTGATTTATTGCTATCATGTGGTGAAATTATATCTGCTGTTACCATGGCTACTTTATTAAACAAACATGGCATTAAAGCTAAAGCTTTTACTGGTGGGCAGGCTGGTATTATTACTAATGATGATTTTACTCAAGCTGATTTGATACATGCAGAGCCTAAACAACTTTTAGATTGTGTTGCTGAAGGTTTTATTCCTGTTGTTGCAGGATTTCAAGGTGCTACTGAAGATGGGCAGGTTACTACTATTGGACGTGGTGGTAGCGATACTACTGCATCTATGCTTGGCAGCAGTGTTGGAGCTAAAAGAATTGAAATATTTACAGATGTTGATGGCGTTATGACAGGTGACCCTAGAGTTTGTGATAGAGTTCATATTATTCCTGCTATTAGTTATAATGAAGTTTTCCAAATGGCTGATAGTGGTGCAAAGGTTATCCACCCTCGTGCAGTTGAGTATGCTATGCGTGCTAATATACCTTTAGTTATCAAAAATACATTCACTGAAGCAGAAGGTACTTTTATTGTTCAAACTGTTCCACAAATTACTACAGACCAATATTTACAAGAACATCACCATAAAATTGTTAGTAGTGTTGCTCATAGGGTAAATAGAGTTCAATACACTATTGAAGATTCTATTTTTAATGAAATTGACTTACTAGATAAAGTGGCTCGTGCTTCGGTTAGCATTGATTTAATTAATATTTTTCCTACCATGAAAGTATTTACTATAGATGGTGCTAAACAAGAAAAATTAGAAACTCTTCTTGATAAATATAATTATAAATATACTAAAGTTACTAATTGTGCAAAGGTTACTTTAATCGGAGAGCGCATGACAGGCATTCCTGGGGTAATTGCTAGGGCTATTAAAACTCTGACTAAACTAAATGTTAACATTCTTCAAACTGCGGACTCTCTAACTACTATTGCTGTTCTAATTCCAGAGGGAGATTTATCCAAAGTAATTTGTGCTTTGCATGAGGAATTTAATATATAATTGCAGAATTTATATAATAACCATGATAACCGAATAACCCCCCTTAGAGGGGCTTATTATAAGGATAGTTCTACTTTTGGACTATCCAATTATTTATTAAAGATTTTGATTTTATGTATTAAATATTCTTTTTTTCTCCATACTAACAGTAATAAATTAGATGAAGAAAGGGATTATTATGGAACAAGATACACAAGTAGAAAACGAAAATATTAAAGAAATGGGACAGATGCCAGTAAATCCAGCTCGCAGCAATATCCAATGTGTTACAATTATAGGCCAAGTTGAAGGGCAGGTAGCAATGCCTCCTCAAAATAAGACTACAAAATATGAGCATTTGATTCCTCAATTTGTAGGCTTATGTGAAAATCCTGAGATAGAAGGTATTTTAGTAATTTTAAATACTGTCGGGGGTGATGTTGAGGCTGGCCTTGCTCTTGCAGAACTAATTTGCAGTTGCGGCAAACCAGTTGTATCATTAGTTTTAGGTGGTGCACATTCTATTGGAGTACCTATTGCTGTTGCTAGCGACTATTCATTTATTACTCCTAGTTCAACTATGACTATACATCCAGTTAGAATGAGCGGAACTGTGCTTGGAGTAGTTCAAACTTATGAATACTTTGACCAAATGCAAGAGCGTATTGTAGAGTTTGTATCTTCAAATTCTAATATATCATCAGATAGGTTTAGAGAGCTTATGTTGGCTACTGGAAAATTAGCTAAAGATATGGGCACTATTTTAGTTGGGCATGAATCTGTTGAAGAGAAAATTATTGATGAGCTTGGTGGCTTAAAACATGCTCTTGCTAAACTTAAGCAGCTTATTCAGGAAAGGAAAGCAAATGGCACTTTATAGTATTTTACCTGTCACTGAAGATGTGGAAAAGGTTGAATATGTTGAGATAGATTATAATGGGCATCATGTTCTTGCTGCTGTTACTCCAGAAGGCTATAAATTAGAACGGCTAACGTGCTCTAACTTTGAAAACTATCTTGACGAAGGCCTTCAACCTGGCACTTTATTAGATAGTAGACTTATTAATAAGATAATGTAAAAAAAAGCCTCCGTATTTAAACTGTGGAGGCTTTTTGAGTTGCCACTTTTGTTGGCCGCTATATAAAAAGCTTGTATTATTTGGTAATATATAAGATAATAGATATACTTACAAGAATATGTGTATAGTTAAATTTTTTTTAATTATTTTAAGGAAAGATGAGGTGTAATAGATGAAGAAAACGAAAAAGCAACAAGCTAAGCAAAATCAAAAATTAATAACTATTGCAGCAGTTGGTGTAGCTGTATTAGTTATTACTAGTTTATTTACAGACCAGGTTGGTATGCTTGGTATAGCAATTAAAACGATTTTCGCTGGACTATTTGGTATAGGTGGTTATATTCTTCCATTTTATGCTATTTATTTAAGTATCTTAAATGCTCGTCATGGTATTGATAGAGTGTTATATAACTTAGTCCAAATAGTTCCTGCTATTTTATTACTAATGGTTACAATTCATGTAGCTAATTACGACAGTTCGATAGAGCTAGCTACATATTTAACATCTGCTAATTTAGATAATGGCGGTTTTGTTGGTGGTGTTATCTCAAAACTATTATTAACATTAATAGGTTTATACGGTACTTGTATTGTTATTTCAGCTCTAACGGTTATGTGGTTCGTTTGTGTATTTAACAATAATTTTATTGGCCAGATTAAATCTATTTTGCAAAATCCACCGCAAAAAAAAACTGTGAAAAAAACTCCAAGTCGTGCACAAAAATCGGAAAATCTGGACAACCTAGAAAAGCCAGCCAAGCCTGTAAAGCAAGCCAAACCAGCAAAAGTAAAACCGGCTCTAGCAATGCCAGTACTAGAAAAGCCTAGTAAAACTAAAGTTGATAGTGCGGCGCAAAGATTAGAAGATACGTTATTAAGCTTTGGGGTTGAAGCTAAAGTTTTACAAATAAACAAAGGTCCTACTGTTACTAGATATGAACTACAACCTAAACAAGGGGTTAAAGTTAGCAAAATACTTAATTTAGCTGATGATATTGCATTAAATCTTGCCGCATCAGGTATTCGTATTGAAGCTCCTATTCCAGGTAAATCAGCAGTTGGGATTGAAATTCCTAATGAAAAAACTGAAATGGTATATTTAATAGAACTTTTAGGTACTGAAAAATTTAAGAAGTTTCCATCTAAAGTAGCATTTGCAATAGGCAAAGATATTGCTGGTGAAACTATAATTGCTGATATTGCAACTATGCCACATCTATTAATCGCTGGTGCTACTGGCTCTGGTAAGAGTGTTTGTATTAATACTTTAGTAACTAGCATTCTATGCAAATCAACGCCTCAAGAAGTTAGGCTAATTATGATTGACCCAAAAGTAGTTGAACTTAGCATCTACAATGGCATTCCGCATCTGTTAGTACCTGTAGTTACAGAGCCTAAAAAAGCTTCTGGTGCACTTAACTGGGCTGTTGAAGAGATGGATAAGCGATATAATTTATTTTCTTCTAAAACAGTACGTGACATAAAAAGTTATAATGAAAAAGTAAATGACCCTAGCCTTACAATACCACAAATTGTTATTATTATAGATGAGCTTGCCGACCTTATGATGAGTTGTTCAAAAGAAGTGGAAGATTCTATTTGTAGATTAGCACAAAAAGCTAGAGCTGCGGGCATTCATTTAATCATTGCCACACAACGCCCTTCTGTAGATGTAATTACGGGTGTAATTAAAGCCAATATTCCATCTAGACTAGCATTTGCTGTATCTTCTGGAATTGATTCAAGAACTATTTTGGATATGAATGGTGCTGAGAAACTACTTGGCAAAGGTGATATGCTATTTAATCCTATGGGTGCTATTAAACCATTGCGTGTACAAGGTGCTTATATATCTGATAAAGAAGTACTAGCTATTGTAGAAGACCTTAAAGCTAGAGGTGGTACTCAGTACAGCCAAGAAGTTTTAGCTAGCATTGAGGGGACGGCGGAGCCTGTAGCGATTAAAACTGATGATATGTTAATTGACCAGGCTACTAACCTTATTTCTGGTAGAGATACAATTTCTATAGCTACTTTACAAACTAGTTTAGGCGTTAGTAATTCTCGCGCTTCTAAAGTTATGAATGAGTTGGAATTATTAGGTTTAGTAAGCCCTGGCTTAGGAATAGGCAGACCTAGGAAGGTGCTTAATCAACTTCATGCTCATAGTAAAGGTGCGTAAGCTACTATTTTAAAAGGGGTATTTTTATGAAATCTGATATTGAAATTGCACAAGCAGCAAATATGTTGCCTATTGCAAAAATAGCAGCTAAAGCTGGTATAGACAAGCAGTATATTGAGCAGTATGGTAAGTACAAAGCTAAAATTAGTAATGCAATTTATGAGAGTGTGCAAGAGCGTAAAGATGGTAAATTAGTGTTAGTTACCGCAACAAACCCAACTCCAGCGGGTGAGGGTAAAACTACTATTACTGTAGGATTAGGACAAGCGTTTGGTAAGTTAGGCATTAAGTCTATAGTCGCTTTACGCGAACCGTCGCTTGGGCCTTGTATGGGAATAAAAGGTGGGGCAGCAGGTGGAGGGCTGTCTCAGGTAGTTCCTATGGAGGATATTAATCTGCATTTTACTGGTGATATTCATGCCATAGGAGCGGCGAATAATTTATTAGCTTCTATGATTGATAACCATATCCATCAAGGTAACGAATTATGCATTAACCCTAAATCTATTACGTTTAAAAGATGTGTTGATTTAAACGACCGCGCTTTAAGAGAAGTTATTGTGGGACTCGGTCCTGCGATTAATGGTACAGTGCGCCAAGATGGCTTTATGATTACTGTTGCTTCTGAAGTTATGGCTATTTTGTGTTTAGCTAACGACTTAGAAGATTTAAAAACTAAACTGGGGCAAATTATTATTGGGTATACTTTTAAAGGAGACCCTGTTACTGCTAGCGATTTAAAAGCTAATGGCGCGATGGCTACGTTATTAAAGGATGCGATTAACCCTAATTTAGTTCAAACTTTAGAAAATACTCCTGTGCTTATGCATGGTGGTCCTTTTGCTAACATTGCACACGGCTGTAATAGTTTAAGGGCTACCAAGCTTGCTCTTAAGCTAGCTGATATTACTGTTACCGAATCAGGCTTTGGAGCTGACTTAGGGGCTGAAAAATTTATGAATATAAAATGTAAGAAAGGCGATTTAAAGCCTGATGTAGCTGTTTTAGTAACAACGGTGCGCGCTCTTAAGCATAATGCTTACGTTGCTAAAGACGATTTAACTACAGAAAATATTGATGCTTTAACTAAAGGGACTGACAATTTAGTTCGTCACATTAATAATCTTAAAAAGTTTGGAGTGCCTATTGTTGTTGCTTTAAACTCTTTTATATCTGATACAAATGCGGAGATTGCAGTTATTAAACAAGTGTGTGAAAGAGAACAAGTACAGTTTGCTGTTGCAAGAGTTTGGGAGCTAGGCGGCGAAGGTGGTGTGGAACTTGCTAACACTATTTTACACGTTTTATCTAATGAACAAGCGCAGTTCAAATATTTATATGCAGATGACATTAGTATAGAAGAAAAAATTAAAACTATTGCTACATCTATTTATGGTGCTAGTGAAGTTATATTTGAAGCTGACGCAAAAAAATCTATTGCTTCGTTAGAAAAGCTGGGTTTTTCTAACTTACCAATTTGCATGGCTAAAAATCCAGCCTCTTTTTCTGATGACCCTAACTTACTAGGAAGTCCAACAGGATTTACTACAACAATTAAAGAAGTTAGAGTTTCAGCTGGAGCGGGCTTTATTGTAGCTCTTACAGGCAGCGTTATGATTATGCCTGGGTTACCAAAAAAACCTTCAGCGCAGCTATTAGACATAGATGCTAAAGGCGTAGTAACTGGATTATTCTAATGCATTATTTTACAAGAAACTCATACGCTAGTCTATTTTAGAATAGCCAAATTATTGGCATACTCTAATAATGATATTTTCAGAGGAGAGTTATATATGGAAACTAAAATTATAAGTGGAACCGAAATTTCGACTGCAATTAAAGATGAATTAAAAGACGAACTAGAGCGTTTAAGTATTACTCCTACTCTTGCAGTTGTTTTAGTTGGCGATAACCAAGCTTCTAAAGTTTATGTATCTAATAAGGAAAAGGCTTGCCATCAGATAGGAATAAAATCTATGTCATACACTTTGCCTGCAGATTCTACGCAAGAGGATGTTTTAGACTTAATAGAAGTGTTAAATGCAGATAAGAATGTTGATGGCATTTTAGTCCAGCTACCTTTACCAGCTCATATTGATGAGCATAAAGTAATTCAAGCAATTGATGAGACTAAAGATGTAGACGGCTTCCACTTAAAAAACGTGGGTGCTTTATTAGTTGGCACAGATGGTTTTGTAAGTTGCACACCAGCTGGAATTATTGAGCTATTAAAAAGAAGTAATATTGATGTGGCGGGCAAAAAATGCGTTATAGTTGGTCGTAGTAATATAGTAGGCAAACCTATGTGTCAACTGCTACTACGCGAAAATGCTACAGTTGTTATGTGTCATTCGTATACGCCATCTTTAAAGGAAGAAACTCAGCAGGCTGATATTGTAGTTGTTGCTACAGGTAAAAGAAATATTGTTACAGGTGATATGATAAAACCTGGTGCTGTTGTTATTGACGTTGGCATTAACCGTGATGAGAACGGTAAATTATGTGGCGATGTAGACTTTAATTCTTGCCAAGGAATAGCATCGTGGATTACACCTGTACCTGGCGGAGTTGGTCCTATGACAATTGCCATGCTTATGCAAAATTGTGTAAGAGCCGCTAAACAAAGGAGGATTTAAAAATTGACCGTAGCATTCGTATCATTAGGATGCGATAAAAATTTAGTAGATAGTGAGCATATGCTAGGTCTGCTTCATAAAGCAGGCTTTAGCCTAATAAGTGATGAAGCAGCAGCTGAAGTTTTAGTTGTTAACACTTGCTGTTTTATAGAGGATGCGAAACAAGAGAGCATCGAACAAATACTAGATGTCGCAGAATATAAGAAAATTGGAAATTGTAAAGCATTAATCGTTACGGGTTGTATGGCCCAACGGTATAAAGAAGAAATATTAACTGAAATGCCAGAAGTTGATGCAGTTATTGGCACAACTTCATATGATAAGATAGCAGAAGTTGCTAAACAGATTTTAGAAGTTAAAGGGGTGGCAATTCAACAGTTTGAGGAAATTAACAAACCTCATTTAGAGGAAATGCCTAGAATTTTAACTACTCCTGGCTATTTTGCTTATGTAAAAATCGCTGAAGGGTGTGATAATAAATGCACTTATTGCGTAATTCCTTCATTAAGAGGTAAGTTTAGAAGTAGACCGCAGATACAAATTTTAAAAGAAGTACAAAAACTCGCTAAAGATGGTGTTGCGGAAATAATTTTAGTTGCACAAGACACTACTATGTATGGTCATGATTTAAATAATAATGAAAGCCTTGCTAAATTAATTCATGAATTATCAAAAATAGAGGGCATACAATGGATTAGAATACTATATTGTTATCCTGAAAATATAACTGATGAGTTAATCGAACAAATCCGCACTAATGATAAAGTATGTAAATATTTAGATATGCCTATTCAACATTGTGCAGATAGCATTTTAAAACGTATGGCTAGAAAAAGTAGTAACAAGCAACTTAGGGAAACTATTACAAAGCTAAGAACTGCTGTTCCAAACATTGCTCTTCGTACAACGTTAATAGTAGGTTTTCCTGGGGAAACTAAGCAAGATTTTAAAGAGCTATGCGACTTTGTAGCAGATATAAAGTTCGATAGACTTGGAGTCTTTACGTACTCTCAAGAAGAGGGTACCCCAGCTGCTAACATGCCTAATCAAATTGATGAGGAAACTAAACAAGAGCGAGAAGAAATTATAATGGAAATACAAAGCGAGGTTGTATCACAACTAGCTCACGATAAAATCAATACAGTAATGACCGTTGTTGTAGACTATAAATTAGCAGACGAAGATGTGTACTCTTGCAGAACTTATCAAGATGCACCTGATGTAGACTCTGAGGTTTTTATAGACTATGAGGGAGAATTGCTTTCAGGCGACTTTATAAACGTAAAAATTAAAAACTCAGTTGGATATTATTTGACCGGTGAAGTAATAGAAAAAATATTATAGATATTAAAGAGGTGACGGAGTGAATATTGCAAATCAACTTACAATGCTAAGAATTGTCTTAGTGTTTATATTTATGGCAGTTATATGGATACCAATGTTTGAACTTACTACAACTTTATGGATTGCTCTTGCGATTTTTGTAGTAGCTAGTTTTACAGACTTTCTTGATGGCTATATTGCACGAAAACTAAACTTAATCACTAATCTTGGCAAATTTATGGACCCACTTGCAGACAAAATGTTAGTGACAGCAGCTATGATTGCCCTTATATATTTAGGGCCTAACATTCCTAATGGTATATTACCAGCTTGGATTGTGCTTCTAATATTGCTTAGAGAATTCGCAGTATCAGGGATAAGACTTGTGGCGGCTAGTCAGAGTGTAGTTCTTGCTGCAAATGGGTTAGGTAAACTAAAAACAGTCGTACAAATGATTATGATTGGGGTTTATCTTTGTCCAATTTCAAACAATTTTTTAATTACCTTAGCTTTAATTCTCGCATATTTGGCTCTAATTTTAACTATTGCATCTGGAGCAAAGTATATTTTAGATAACACACATGTATTTTGGGAGGGATAGCTAAAAATATATTTTAAAGTAATCTTAATTTTAGGCATATCTAAAGTTAAGATTACTTATATATTAAGAGGAGGTTATAATATGAACGTAATTGCAGATTTTAAGCCACAAACTCAAATTAAAGGATATTATTTATGTAAAGTAAAACAAGTATTAAAAAATAAAAATGGGAAGGACTTTCATTCATTAAAACTTCAAGATGCTACAGGTATAGTTGATGCTAAAATATGGTCTTTGCATAATGGAATTTGTGAATATGAAAGTAATCAAATTCTTTACATTGAAGGGGAAGTTGTTTTATTTCAAGAACAATTACAATTAAATGTATTTAAACTTCAAATTGCTAAAGAAAGTGAGTTCGACATTTCAACTTTAATTCCCCATACTAGACAAGATGTTAAAAACTTAGAAGACCATTTATATATGCTTATTGATGAAATTGAAGATTGTTATATTAAAGCTCTTTTAGAGGGCATTTTTTATGAAGATAATATTCATGATAAATTTATTACACACTCAGCAGGCAAGTCTGTGCATCATGCCCATCTAAATGGGTTATTAGAACATACTGTTGCTGTTACTGAAATTGGTAAACACCTTTGTAATTTTTATGAACAAGTAAATAAAGACCTAGTTATAGCAGGATGTTTACTGCATGATATTGGTAAGCTACGAGAACTATCAGGTTTTCCTCAAAATGATTACACGGATGAGGGGCAACTGTTAGGTCACATTGCTATGGGCTATGAAGTGCTTATAGGTGAAATTGCCAAGCACAAAGACTTTCCACAAGAGTTGGCATTATTACTAAAACATATTCTACTTTCTCACCATGGAGAATTTGAATACGGTTCGCCGCGAAGACCAAAATGTATTGAAGCTATGATTGTTCATTTAGCTGACTATACTGATTCGCGTATTAAAATGGTAGAAGAATTTATTTCTTGCTCTAATGAAGAAAAATATGTTGGATACCACAAACTATTAAATAGGAATATTAGAAAAACTAATTATCCTCCTAAAAATAAGGAGTAACTATGGATAAAAATCAAGATTATACATTAGAAGTAATAGATATTAACAATGATGGCGCTGGCGTAGGCAAGTATAATAACTTTACAGTATTTATACCCAACTGCGTTAATGGCGATGTTGTTGACGCAAAAATTATTAAAGTGAAAAAAAGTTATGCGATTGGTAAATTAATTAATATAGTAACACCATCGCCTTTAAGAACAAATGAATTATGTGTGCAGGCAAGTAAATGCGGTGGTTGTCAACTCCAGCATATTAACTATGATGCACAATTAGAATTTAAACAAAAGCGAGTGCGCGATTGTATGGAGCGCATTGCTAAAATTAAAAATATTCCCGTATTACCCACAATTGGTATGCAAAATCCTAGTAATTATCGTAATAAAGCTCAGTACCCTATAAAAAATGTAGATGGGGTTGTGCAAATTGGTTTCTTTGCTAAAAAAAGTCACCGGATTGTAGAATCGAATGAGTGTATTATTCAAGATGCTAGAAATGCTAAAATAGTGGAAGTAATACGGTTGTTTTTACTAGAACAAAACATTTCGATTTACGATGAAATGTCTCACAAAGGTTTAGTGCGCCATCTGCTGATTAAGTCTAGTTTTCATCTTAATCAAATAATGGTATGCCTTGTTATTAACGGAAAGAAATTGCCTAAATCAGATTTATTAGTTAAGCAGTTATGTGAAATTGATGGTGTTTGTAGCATTGTGATTAATAATAATACAAATAAAGGGAATGTTGTTTTAGGGGATAAAGTTTGTGTACTTTATGGCAAAGACTTTATTGAAGATAAAATCAGCGAATTAGTATTTAAAATTTCTCCGCTATCGTTTTTTCAAGTTAACCCTACTCAAACTGAAATCTTATATAATAAGGTACTTGAATTTGCTAACTTAGCCGGCGATGAAATCATTTTGGATTTATATTGCGGGATTGGGACCATTTCATTATTTTTAGCGAAAGCCGCAAAAAAGGTTTATGGAGTGGAAGTTGTAAGTATGGCTATTGATAACGCTATTGAGAATGCCCAAATTAATGGTATTGATAATGCAGAATTTATTTTAGGCAAAGCTGAAGATGCAGTACCTGATATTAAGGCGGATGTGGTAGTTGTTGACCCACCTCGCAAAGGGTGTGATGAGTCGGTTCTTAAATCTATTGTGCAACTATCGCCTAATAAAATTATTTATGTATCTTGCGACCCTGCTACTTTAGCTAGAGACGTAGCCTTTTTAGATAAAAATGGCTACAATGTTGATATTGTTCAACCTATTGATATGTTTCCTCATACTACTCATGTGGAGACGGTAGTATTGTTATCTAGGAATTAATATAGGAATCGATATAATCAAAACACAAAAAAGCTCCTAAGCCTTTATAGACTTAGGAGCTTCTTGCTATTTAAAAAATTAAATACTAAAGTACTGTTGCTTAATGGTATCATCCAAAGGAACAATAGTAGCATTGTTAACAAAATAAACTTTATTACAAAGCTTCTCTAAGTACTCATGCTGATGACTAGTTAATAGCAAAGTTTTTCCTTGACTTACTAACTGTGACAAAACATTAGTAATATCTTTATTAGTTTGAAAGTCTAGAGCATTATATGGCTCATCGAGAATTATAAGCTGTTGATCTTCCATAATAGCTTGCGCTATACCAAGCTTCTGTTTCATTCCACTAGAATACTTCTTTACAGGAACTTTCGACGTAGGGTCAAGTCCCACCAACTCCATAATATTCTTTATAGCGCTATCGTTTATTGTGGAATTTATTTCAGCTAAAAGCTTTAAGTTTTTAAAGCCAGAATAGAAGTCGATATACCCCGGAGAGTTAATAAAGATGCCTACATTAGATGGAAACTTTCCTTCTTTACCCCCAACAGGTTCGCCAAATACTTTTACTTGTCCTTTATCAACTGGTAGAAGTCCTACCATTAGTTGAAATAATACGGATTTTCCAACGCCATTGTGTCCAACAAATCCAACGCATTCCCCGTGTTGGATTTCTAGGTTAATGTCGTTATATAAATTTCTTCCTTTAAATGATTTATACATATTTTTAATTTCTATTACTGCTGCCATAATAATACTCCTTTATTATAAATTGGACTTGTTAACTTAATGAATGAAAAGGTTTAGATCTACCTTGTGTAACAATGAGTACCGAAGTAATCGAGGTTATCCGGGATGTGGGGCAAAGCCCCTGGACCCCAAACTTTCATATTAAATTAACATAGCCTATAAATTAGTTATAAATATAAAAATCTTACAATTTGATATACTGAAGATACACTAAGTGGTAGGAATATCAAAAAGCTTACTAAAAATGAAACGATAGTGTTGTTTGTTAATTTGTTTAGTAGTTTATTTAATACATATAATATATATAGCTCTAAAGGCTTCGCCACACAAACTATACCAATTACTATCCCCCAAGAAATGTGTGGTATATTAAAGTATTCTGGTAAAAACGTTACTAATGAAGAGCTAACGTCGAATTTAAATAACCAGTAAATTAAGCTACTTGCAATAACTAGTGCTATATAACCTAGTAAGTATTGAGCTAAAAATAAGTTCATCTTTTTTTCTATAACTTTATTCCAGTTTGCTACACTCTTATATCTAAACTTCATTAAATCGTTTTTTGAATCTCTTTCTTTATCTATAAAGCTACTAATTAAAAACATAGGAATAAAATATAGTAATGCAAACAGCAAAAGTTCTACCAAGTCAAAATTAGTTTTAGAAAATCCTTTAAAGTGTATAAATAAATAATCCGCCACACTATAGTTGTTAATTATAGCATTAAGTAGTAGTATTATTACTATAAATAAGGAACTATACGTTTTAGATAGACTTAGATTTATTCCTTTAAGTATTGTTATAGCTGATGTTGTAAGCATAATTAATAATAAAATTTCATACATAAACTTCCCTATAACTAAGCAGGCATGGTGGAATATAAAATAGTTATTTGGAAAAAATATCGCTAAGATAGATTCATCTACACTAGTATAAAATCCAAACATTGTGGTTAATAAGATAATCCCTATACTTGTTAAATATACCCCCGACGAAAATTTATTATAAATATAAGCCATGATTTGGTATAAAAATAAGCTGCCAAGCCACAAATATAGGCTTACTATAACTACACCTGTGGCTGGGTTTGCAAATGCATTGTATAATGCTTCTCCTAGGAAGTCGTATGATTGCCCATTAAAAACTAACTGCCAAGTTAAATGTCCACTTGATTGTATTACTATTAAGGCAATATGTAGCAAAATTAATATTCCAAATTTAATACCCATTGCAATAAATTTAATAGCGTTATAGTGGTTTTTATTTGACATTCTTACTAGTTCTATATCAGATGTATTTTTAATATTACTAGTAATAAACATAATTATAAAGAAAAAGTATCCATAGATTAAATAGTTATGATTAGCTAGGCTATATAAAACAAACTCTGCAACAGACATATTGTAGTGAATGGCTTGTGGTAAGTTTGTGCCAATAATAAAACTAAATATAAGTAGTAAAAATACCATAGCTTTATAGCTTTTGTCTTTTAGTATCTCTCGTTTAATTAAATTAGTAGTTATCATATAGTAATCCTTTTCTATACTTTAATCCTATATTAGTCACAACAATTACAATTATAAAGCTTACTATACCAATTACATAAATATAGTTTGTCATAGCAGATGGCTTTAACCTATTAAGAGTGATAGATGTTGCTAAGCTAATTTGTGGGATTCTAAGTAAGGCTGTAACTAAGTTTTCGCAGTGGAAATATGCAAATGGTAATAATGTTATTACAAAGTAGTTATCTAAATTAGTAGCAAGTAAGCTACTGAATAGTATAAACAATGATGAAGCAAATGCAAGCCATGCACTCCATATAACGCCAAATAGCATCGGGGAATTAACTTGCATTTCACCAAACGGATAATTCTGCAGGTTATTATTGGTTGCATTAGGTTCTGAAAATGATAGAACTAGGATTAATACGGTAACAAATATACAAAAAACAGTTATACTGGCTGCAAGCATAGCTTGTACAATTTCTTTAGTCATAATTAAGCGTCTGCTTTTTCTAATGCTAGCATAATTTATGAAACCTTCTTTTAACTTGGCATATAATACAAATGAAAATGGGGCAACTGCTATAAGTGGTAAAAAATACGTTACATATTCTCCACCCCAATGCCAAACTTCTAGTGGATAGTTTACTACAGAGTTATTTTGTATTAAATAACAACACACTGAATAGTAAATTGTAGTTAATAAATAAGTTATAAACATCGGTAGTCGATATTCTTTTAGTGATATTTTCACAATGTTCCTCCTTTAAAATTTTTACTCTTGTTTCATTAAATATAAAATAAATATAAAAATGTTTTTATTAAATTTTTATTATCTATTTATTAAATTAGCCTTTAGTAAAATAATTCTTTTTATCTTACTAAGTCCATAAGCAATTAACTTACTTCCCCTATCTTATAGTATACAACCCCTATCTTAATTTTAAATTAAATGTATCTTAAATATTAAATAAAATTTTATAAGCAAAAATTAATCGAAAGAATTTCAGTGTTCAACTTATAGAGAGATTCTAAAGTAGCAAAACTAATTAATACGCAAGGAACTTTTGACACTCCCCACGCCTCAAGGCGGGGGATTCTAAAGTGATTAAAGGGCAAATTCATTTCTGCTAGCCCAGTATGACCTTTAGCTAAGGGTATGCCATTACCCCTCCTAGGGCAGAACATATAGTTCCCTAGGCAGATATACTATTAACATATATCCAAGCTACAACATATATTTATTGCACCAACCAAGTCTCGATGCCCTGTGTACCCACAGCTACATGCATAATGCCTATCTTTTGCCTTATTTCTTAATCCACACATCGGGCAGGTTTGTGAGGTATATGCAGGGTTTACATATTCAACCTGTATGCCTGCTAGCTTAGCCTTATATTCTATAAATTGTGATAAACGATAAAACGACCAATTATGCAAGTTTTTGTTGTTTTTACGACTTGTTCTTGTCGTGTTTCTAATATTATTTAAGCATTCTAACTTAATTACAGAAACATTATTTTGCAATGCAAAATTTACTACTTCTCTACTATACTGATGGTCTTTGTCTTGCATAATCCTATTTTCTTTATCATTTATCTTTTTTATAGCTTTAACCTTTTTAGCTTTTCCTAACTCTTTTCGTCTACCGCTAAACTCTCTGCGTATTGTTTTATTTTCCCTACCATTACCTATAAATTTTACCTTTCCATTGCTTGTTACACATACTGCGGGGACTTTTATTCCTAAGTCAACGCCCATTGTATTTTCGCCTGATGTTGATGCCTTCTCAGGAATATCTACAGTTATTTGAGCCATATATTTATTACCTTTTTTGCTTATACGCAACGTTCCTCTCTTATTTTCTAATAGATTTTTTATTCGGGTAGGAATTTTTGCCTTCACTGAAATTTTAGTACATTTTTTTCTCCATACAGGAAATGAAATAGTATTCTCTTCTATAGTATAGTTTTGATTATTCCAAATACATATAGGCTTTTTTAAAACAGCTAGTGTTTTGTTTGTCCCACTTAGAAATTTTTTATAAATACTTTTAGCTTCTCTTATGCACTGATTTTTAATAGCACTTGGCAATAATGCACTAAAGTCGGCTGTGCTCAGCTTTAAGAATTCTCCTACTTCATTCATTCTAGCTGTTAGATTGTTTATTGTAGCTATAAATTCCTTAAAGGTCTGCATCAACAGATGTTGTTGTGCAAAAGTTGGGACTAATTTTACCTCAATTGTTAATTGCATATTTTACCTCCCCTCTTATCATCTTGGTTCTGCTAAATTAGGTATGAAAATTTACTTAAAGCTCTTGTTTTTGACCCCCACCTCGTACCTCGACACCTCCCCTTGTAGTCGCTCCTTTTAAGGAGGTATACCAGCTTTACAGGGGGCCATTTTTCATATTAAATACCAGCACCTATCATCTTTGAGATGTTTTTTGACTTTCAATATATTGCTTTACTACAGAAAGCGGTGCTCCTCCTATCGTTGTGATAAAATAACTATTTGTCCACAAGGTGGGTAGTTTAGTTTTAAGGTATGGAAATTCTTCTCTTAGTACTCTTGAGCTTTTTCCTTTAATATGTTTTATAACCTTATGAACTCCATACTGAGGGTCTACCTCTAATAACAAATGTACATGGTCTGGCATTATTTCCATTTCCAATATATCAACTTTTAAAGTAGTGCAACTTTCTCTTATAAGTTCCTTTAGTCTATGCTCAACTTCTCCTACTAATACTTTACGACGATACTTTGGACACCATACTATGTGGTATTTACAAGAATAAACTACGTTTTTATTAGACTTATATAATTTTTCCATACTTGACATTATATATGATGTATCTGCATAATACAAGCTATAATAGGAAAAAATTAACTCGCCTTATATCCCCATAGCTAAAGCAAGGGGCTTTACGGCGTATTCGGTAA
>MDSQ01000046.1_pt1 | contig 25528 bp, 26 predicted proteins | sample 1008251 | NCBI WGS metagenome assembly MDSQ01 (sample SAMN05526597, study PRJNA338239) | gut metagenome | isolation source: Hindgut content | host: Naso unicornis | place: Saudi Arabia: Red Sea | collected 2016-05
CACATCTTCGTAATCTATATTATCATTTGATAATAATTTACTTACCGTCATATGCGTACATGATGCATATCCTGCCAAAACTAGTTGGCTCGGTTTTAGGTCTGTTCCCAGCCCTCCCATATCGGTCGTTTGACCGGCATAAATCGGTCTTATATTTTCATCTGTTGTTAACGTTATTTGCGTCGTCCAATTGTTATCTTTCTTGCTTGCTACTACCATTTTTTTTACACTCTCCTTAATTTATAAACTCTCGCTTTTACCTAGCGGTTTAGGTTTTTTTACAAATATATTTATAAAATTGTTGATTATCTTATTAAAAGTTCTCATGACCTTATTCCTTGATAAAATATACGTAATAAATATAGATGTTACCAAACATATAAGCAGTTGTAACCAGGTATATGGAATAAAATGATTTATAATAAAGACTAACGAAACTAAATACGTATGCAATATATAAACCGAAAATGTATTATTACCCACTGTACTAAAAAACGTCTTATTAGGTTTAACTATATTTATTAATATATATACAAAAGAAAAGCCAATTATATACATGCACCCTCGTGCAAGTAACGCTACCCAAACAGGTATAGAAAAATTATCATACGAGCTACTTCCGTATAAAAATTCTACAGGTATCACGTGAAAATACGATAACAATACTGCTAATATACCAGTCAAAATTAATATTACTATGCTCAGTATAATATTTTTATGTCTAAGCCCCAGCAATATTTCTTCGCTAGTATAATATCCGCCTAGAAAAAACGGCAAAAAGAATATTGTCCTAGATAAAGATAAAAATACTCCAAATTCTTTTGATAATCCTGTTGTTACCCCTAGTATAAGACTGATAACAAATATATACTTAATCCGTATCAAATCCTTTAAAAGAATTCTCCAAAAAAACATACTAATTAAATACCATAATGCCCACCCCGGAGTCAGTATAGACATACTCTCAATTCCCACAACCGGTATACTTACAACATTCCATATTGTATTAAATATAAGATATGGTACCAAAAAGTTTCTAACTGCCTTAGCCCGGCTTTTTCCGACGTTTTTTGAAAAATATCCTGACACAAAAACAAATACCGGCATATGAAATAAATATATAAACATATATATAACTTCAATAAAAAAGGACGAATCTTTATATAGCTCTAATGCATGTCCAAACACCACAAAGAATATCAGCAGTCCTTTTAAGTTATCAAGTAGATAATTTCTTGTTTTTTCTATAACATTTCACCGCCTTAAATAATTGCGTCTATCCACTCTTTAGCTATTAATATATGTCCTTTTGCAGAAGGGTGTACCCCGTCTTTGGTCCAGTAGCAATTTGGTTTTTCAATGCACACTTTATCATTAAATCGTAACTGCAGCGGAATGTAACTCGCATTATATTCATGTGCCAAATGGCTTACTATCTCTATCTTTGGTGCCAAATCTTCTCTCCATTCAAGTTGCTTAGGCTCTGTTGGTAATAAAAACGGAGACATTAACACTATTTTTACATCCGGAAATTTTTCTTTTGTGGTGTCAAGAATATAGTTATAGTTACTTCTAAACTCTTCTTTGCTTATAAATAAATTTGTATCATATCTTCTTAAAGTATCATTAATCCCTATTAAGATAGATAATATATCTATCTGCTCAAGTGGCATCGTCGATCTTTTCCATCTTCTTTTTAAGTCTTTACTTCTGTTACCTGATATTCCTTTATTTATACAAGTTACATTATCATAATGTTGTTGTATATAATAATTAACTAAGTTCACATATCCATTTCCTAAATCAGTGTGATCTATCTTATTTCTATCACAATCAGTTATACTATCTCCTTGAAATAAAATAATACTGTTTTCTTTAATCATGTTGCTTATCCTCCTTTAAATATTTTTAACTTCTTTTCTCATTTAATCTGATAATTATAATGATTGTAGTTTTTGATAACCTATTTTAGTATATGCAGTTTTTATAAGTTTCACTTGTTTTTTTAAGATTTTTATATTTGCATGGCAAAAGACATTGTAATAGAATTATGTTAAAGTACAAATAATTGTCTATAGTAGAGGGCATACTAAATTATACTTATCCAGAAAGAAGGAGTTGTACGATGCTTAAAGTAAGAAATATATTTCAAATCATCTCTGAATTATTATTGGCAATTTTATCTGCTGTAATTATTACCCAATTTATATTTATGCATTCAAGTGTTCCCACCGGTTCTATGATACCTACTATATTAATAGGAGACCACCTAGCCTTAAATAAGATTACTGCATATTATCGCATGCCCAAACGTGGCGAAATTATCGTATTTTTTAATGGCCAAGATAATTTAATTAAACGAGTTATAGCTCTTCCAGGCGAAGAAGTAGATTTAATTAATGGAATAGTTTTAATCAACGGGACACCTTTAGATGAACCATATTTAAATGAACCAAACTCTACGTTTCCTATTACCTATAATATAGACTTTCCATATGTAGTTCCTGATGAATATATTTTTGTTTTAGGAGATAATCGAAAAAACAGCTCAGATAGCCGTGACTTTGGCCCTATATCAAGGCATGATATAGTGTCTATTGGAGCATATAGAATTTATCCGTTTTCTGATATGGAAGTATTACATTAAAGTCTTCTACGGCTACTTAATTAGTCGTAAAAGACTTTGCATTTATACAAAGTTAGTATAATATTTTTTAAGCTTAACTAGGCTATCTCGTAATGTAGCAGCTTTTTCAAATTCCAATTCATTAGCAGCTTTTTTCATTTCCTTTTGCACCTTAGTTATAGCTTTTTCAAGCTCCGCTTTATTCATAGATTCGGGCTCTTTATCTAATACTACAGATTTAACTTCTTTTGTCGCTATAATAAGTTCTCTTACCGCCTTTTTTATAGTTTGCGGAACTATGTTATGCTCTTTATTATATGCCTGTTGTATTTCACGCCTTCTATTTGTCTCTGATATAGCATAATCCATACTACGTGTTATGTTATCCGCATACATAATTACTCTACCATTGACATTTCTCGCCACCCTGCCTATTGTCTGTATTAAAGAAGTTTTGGAACGCAAAAACCCTTCTTTATCAGCATCTAGTATAGCAACCAGCTCTACTTCTGGTATATCAAGCCCTTCTCTTAATAAATTTATTCCTATCAAAACATCAAAAACACCCATTCTTAAATCTCGTACTATCTCTATGCGCTCTAACGTATCTATGTCTGAGTGCAAATATTTTACCTTAACACCTACTTCACGTAGAAAATCCGTTAAGTCTTCAGCCATTCTTTTTGTTAATGTGGTGACCAAAACCTTGCCACACCCTTCTGTTACACAATTAATTTCTGATAATAAATTATCAATTTGCCCTGCAATTGGGCGTATCTCAATTTCTGGGTCAACCAATCCTGTTGGCCGTATTATCTGCTCTGCTATGCTTAGTGAATGTTCAAGCTCATAATCTGCTGGCGTTGCCGATACATATAAAATTTGGTTTATCTTACTCTCAAACTCATCAAACATAAGTGGCCTATTATCCAGTGCAGAAGGCAGTCTAAATCCATATTCCACTAATACATTTTTTCTAGCTTTATCCCCGTTATACATTCCTCTAATTTGCGGTAGAGTAATATGAGATTCATCTATTATAATCAGATAATCTTTTGGGAAATAATCTAGTAAAGTAAATGGTGTACTACCTTTTTGTCGCCCAGATAAATGCATAGAATAGTTTTCCACTCCTGAGCAATACCCCATTTCTCTTAACATTTCTACGTCAAAATTAGTTCTTTGCATAAGCCGTTGCATCTCCAATAGCTTATCTTCTTGCTTTAATTCTTTAATCCTGCCATCCAATTCTTCTTCTATCGCTCGTATAGCTTCTAACATCTTGTCCGGTGCAACGGCATAATGAGACGCTGGAAAAATTGCTACATGAGAGCGTAGCCCCATCACCTTTCCAGTTAAAGAATCTATCTCAGATATCTTTTCTATCTCGTCGTCAAAAAATTCTACCCGTATACCACTTTCACTCATTCCAGCCGGAATAATTTCCACAACATCTCCTCTGACACGAAATGTACCTCGTGCAAACTCATTATCATTTCTATCATATTGAATTTGCACAAGTTTTCTTAGCATATCATCTCGCAATAAAGTCATCCCTGTTCTTATAGAAAGCACTTGATTTTCATAATCAACAGGGTCGCCTAGCCCGTATATACAAGATACGCTTGCTACTATTATAACATCTCGCCTTTCAGTTAAAGCTGCTGTTGCAGAGTGGCGTAATTTATCTATCTCTTCATTTATACTAGAGTCTTTTTCGATAAAAGTATCGCTATGCGGAACATACGCCTCTGGTTGATAATAATCATAGTATGATACAAAATACTCAACAGCATTGTTTGGAAAAAATTCTTTAAACTCGCTATATAATTGAGCCGCTAATGTCTTGTTATGTGCAATAATTAACGTAGGTTTTTGTACTTTTTCTATTATATTCGCCATAGTAAAAGTTTTTCCAGACCCCGTTACCCCTAGTAAAGTTTGATAGGTATTTCCTCTTTCTATACTATTTGATAACTTATCAATTGCCTGCACCTGATCTCCCATAGGTAAAAAGTCTTGCTGTATCTTAAACATTGTTAGCTCCTTAAAATTTTTCTTAAAGTAATACTAATCCTAATGATATAATTACACCAGAATATAGTAACGTAATTATACAATACCCCATTATATCCTTTGCACCTAATTTTGCAATCCCTAACGCTGGCAAAGCCCAGAACGGTTGTAACATATTAGTCCAAGCATCTCCCCAGGCTATTGCAATTGCTGTTTTAGCTGCATCAACCCCTAGTTCTGCACCTGCTGGCATCATAATTGGTGCTTGCACTGCCCATTGGCCACCGCCTGATGGTACGAAGAAGTTTACCACACCCGCACTTAAAAAAGATAACGCTGGGAAAGTAACTTCTGTTGATATATTTACAAATATATTTGATATCAACCCTGCTAATGAAACTCCATCTGCATTTACTCCGCTCATCATTCCTATAATACCTGCATAGAATGGGAATTGTAACATAACAGGTCCTGCACCTTTTGCAGCTCCCATTAAAGCATTTAGGTAATTACGTGGTGTTTTGTGCAATAATATACCACTGAACATAAATATGAAATTAACTATATCTAAAGTTAAATTAAAGCCTTTATCCGCAAAATATAGTATAATATAGGTAAACCCTAACACAGATATCAGTAACGTTACTAGCACGCTATTTTCTAATTTTTCCGCTGGTGTCATTTTACCCGTTGGTATACTATTAGAAGGAGTTTCATCTTTTAATAACTTTGCATCTATTGCAACCACCATATCTGGTGATGGGTGCATCGCCGCATTCAGTAGAGGCAATGTCACAAATAATATAAGTACTATTATCATATTGGTCGTAGAAAAAATAGTAAATGCAGTTGATATGCCCTCCGCTCCTATTATGCCACCTGTAGCATTCACTACTGCATCTCCGCCACTTGCTATAGTAAGCGGTATTGAACCGGATAATCCTGCGTGCCAAAGCAAAAAGCCTGAATATGCTGATGCTATTAGTAATCTATAGTCCACTCCCTTTACTTGTTTAGCAATTTCTTTTGCAAATATTGCACCAATTACTAAGCCAAATCCCCAGTTAATAAGACAAGCTATTGCAGATACAACTGTAACTAACATAATTGCATGTGTTGGTTTTTTTGGTATTTTTGCAAGTGATACTAATATTTTATTAATTGCTGGTGCAGTTGCAAGAGCATTACCTAATACTAATACTAATGCCATTTGCATAGAGAATGCAAGTAAGCTCCAAAATCCGCCGCCCCAGTGAGATACCATAGCTAACGGAGCTTGCCCTGTAAAAATCATCCCTCCTATAAATATAGCAAAGGTTAATACAATACAAAACAAAAACGGATCTGGTAAATAATTTTGCACTAATTTAACACAACTATTTGTAAACTTTTTAAACATAACAAATCCCTCCTTTGATAATACTTATACATTAAATTTGGAAAAATATAATATATTAATTTTCAAAAAATATAATATATGTATATATATGAAGTTATTATAAAGATAATTATACTATTTCCGGAAGATTTTGTCAATAAAATAACAAATTTTAGAATAAATTTTAGAACAAAAGCTATATTCTCCATTTAACGATTGATGAAGAATATAGCTTTTAATTACATATTTTTTAAGTTTTCATCTATAATAAGCGTAGTACCTGTAGCTTCTTGCACTTGTTCTATAGTATAGTCTTTATTAATTTCTTTTAGAAGTAGCCCTTCTTTTGTTACTTCTATAACACCCATTTCAGTTATAATTAAATTAACTTGGCCTGCCGCTGTCAGTGGTAGCGTGCATTCTTCTAATATTTTGTGTTTACCTTTATTAGTATGCTCCATAGCTACAATAACTTTTCTTGCTCCTACTACTAAATCCATGGCACCACCCATACCTGGAACTAATTTACCTGGTATCATCCAATTAGCAAGGTTTCCATTTTTATCTACTTGCAATGCTCCTAAAACTGTTGCATCCACATGCCCGCCTCTAATAATGGCAAAGGATGTTGCACTATCAAAAAAAGCTCCGTCTTTGCTAATAGTTACAGGATTTCCTCCTGCATTTACTACATACGGGTCTTCATCTCCTTTTGCAGGAGTTGGACCTATCCCAATAAATCCATTTTCGGATTGAAAAATTATATCCTTATCATCATCAATATAATTTGCAACTAAGGTTGGCAAACCTATTCCTAAATTTACAACATCTCCGTCTTGTAATTCACGTGCTACACGCTTTGCAATAAATTCTTTCATTAGTTTTTCTCCCCATCTATAATATAGTCTACAAAAATATGTGGTGTAACTACATTTTCTTGTTGAATTTCTCCAACCTCAACCACCTTATCTGCTTCTACAATAACCGTATCAGCTGCCATTGCCATTATAGGGGCAAAATTTCTAGTCGATCCTCTATAGTAACAATTCCCTTTTTTATCTACCATATAAGCTGAAATCAGGGCAACGTCTGCCTTTAGCGGAAGTTCTAATAAATATTCTTTGCCATCAACTTCAATTATTTTTTTGCCATCTTGCACTACTGTACCCAATCCAGTAGGTGTTAAAAATCCACCTAACCCTGCACCTGCACTGCGTATTCTTTCTGCCAATGTACCTTGTGGAATTAATTCAAAGTCTGTTTCTTTTTCATTTAGTTGGCGTATAGATTCTGGGTTTAAACCTATATGAGATGTTTTTACCTTAGCAAATTGCTTAGTTACAATTAATTTTCCTACGCCATAATGTGTCCAGCTAGTGTCGTTGCAAATTAAAGTTAAATCCTTAACTCCCAGCTCAACTAACTTATCTATTATTTTGTGCGGTGTGCCACACCCCATAAATCCACTGACCATAATTGTCATTGAGTCTTTTACAATATCTTTTAGGTTGTCTAACGTTATTAATTTCACCTTGGTTCTCTCTCCTTCAAAATTTAGATTGATTTCAAAACTACGCAAGTTCCCATTCCACCGCCTATGCATAAAGACGCTAAGCCATAGGTTACATTTCTTTGTTTCATTGCATGTACTAGAGTAGTTATTATTCTTGCCCCTGATGCTCCTAGAGGGTGCCCAATAGCAATTGTTCCACCGTTTACATTTATTCTTTGTTTAATCCATTCTTCATCTATATCTTGATATATTTCTACTAAGCACTTTAAAACGCCTATAGATTGTGCTGCAAACGCCTCATTAAGCTCAATTAATTCCATATCCTTTAGGTTTAAGTTGCATTTATTGAGAGCATTTTTAATAGCTGGCACTGGACCTAGTCCCATCACCTCTGGAGCCACTCCTCCTTGACCTATAGAAACAATCTCAGCCATCGGTGTTAAATTATATTCTTTAATAGCTTGCTCAGAAGCTACTATAATTATACTTGCTCCATCATTCATTCCAGTTGCATTTCCTGCTGTAACAGTTCCACCTTTTTTAAAGGCTGGTCTTAATTTGGCTAAGGCACCTAAACTAGTTGTTCTGTTTGGAAACTCATCTGTACGAAATATATGCTTACCCTTTCGTGTAGTAACCTCAACAGGGACTATTTCCTCTTTAAATATGCCATCATCTATTGATTTTACTGTTTTTTGTTGTGACCAAAAAGCAAATTCATCTTGTTCTTCTCTACTAATTTTATACTCTTCTGCAACATTTTCTGCAGTTATGCCCATAGGATAGTGATTGAAAGAATCCAGCAAACCATCAGTCATTATACTATCTTGCAAGTTCATTCCACCTATTTTATGCCCTGTTCTTACAGCAGCATCAGTTACAAATGGAACTTTACTCATAACTTCTACTCCACCTGCAACAATTAAATTTGCCTCTCCTGCCTTAATTGCATTATAAGCTGTCATAACTGTTTTCATACCACTTCCACAAATCATATTCACAGAATAAGCTGGTATTTCTACTGGTATCCCTGCTAAAAGGCTTGCTTGCCTAGCAATTCCTTGTCCTTGCCCTGCCGGCAAAACACTCCCTAATATTACTTCATCTATTTTCGTTTTGTCAATTGATAAATTTTCTAAAGTTTGTTTTATTACCTGTCCTGCTAAATCTCCAGGTGCTATGCTAGCTAATTGACCCAAAAATTTTCCTATTGCACTACGTTTTGCTTCAACAATATAAACCTTGCTCATTACAGCCTCCTACAACATTTGTTTAAATTTTAACATTTTTTTGTTAATAATATGGGCAACTTGTATATAGTTTTTAATGTATTACTCTAATCCACAGTATACTTTACTTATAGTGGAATGTCAAACAATTATTATAAAATCTTAAAATTTTTTTTCATATTTTACAGTAGTTTAAAAGTTCTAGAGTAATTAGGTATTTATAGAGGGGTGTTGGGGGCGTCTCCCCCACAATGGACTCCGTCCCTTGACCCTCTTGAGGCCAGATTTTGCAAAATTCAATCCCAAATATCATGACAGTTACTATAGTACATTAATTTATATCTTTTTATTAAAAGCTCGAGAGTAATTAGGTATTTATAGAGGGGGGTTGGGGGTGCTTCCCCCACAAGGGACTCCGTCCCTTGACCCTCTTGAGGTCAGATTTTGCAAAATTCAATCCCAAATATCTTCAATTACATTAATGCGGTTAATATAGCCACATGGCTTGAAATTCATCATAATTTCTTGTATAATTTACAATTATTTTTTAGAGAGGAAATTAAATATGAAATTAGGAATTGTAGGACTTCCAAACGTAGGAAAAAGTACCTTATTTAATGCATTAACAAAAGCAGGTGCCGAATCTGCCAATTATCCCTTTTGTACCATAGAGCCAAACGTAGGCATTGTCGCTGTCCCTGATAAGCGTCTAGACGTTTTGCATCAGATGTATAATTCACAAAAAATATTGCCTGCTGTATGCGAATTTGTTGATATAGCTGGGCTTATAAAAGGAGCCAGCAAAGGTGAGGGGCTGGGTAATCAATTTTTATCTCATATAAGAGAAGTTGATGCTATTGTACAAGTAGTACGTTGCTTTGATGATGATAATATTATACACGTAGATAAAAATGTTGACCCTATTCGTGATATAGAAACTATCAATTTAGAACTGATTTTTTCGGATATGGAGCTTTTAGAAAGAAGAATTGCCAAAACCAAAAAGGCTGCCAAAGCTGACAAAAATGCCTTACGAGAAATAGGGTTAATAGAAAAATTATATGAACATTTAGAAAGTGGTAATTCTGCAAGAAGCTTTGATACAGATAATCAAGATGATGCTATCTTTATTAATTCTTTAGGCTTAATCAGTAGCAAACCTGTCTTATACGCAGCCAATGTAGCAGAAGAAGATTTGGCTGAAGAAAATGAATATGTTCAAACTTTACGTAAATTTTCTGAAGATGAGGGTTCTGAGGTATTTGTGATATGTGCAAAAATCGAAGAAGAACTTTCTCTATTAGATGATGAGGAAAAAGAAATGTTTTTAGAAGATTTGGGCATAACTGATACTGGGTTCGATAAACTAATAAACGCAAGCTATAAACTGCTAGGGCTTATTAGCTATCTTACAGCCGGTCCTAAAGAAGTGCGTGCTTGGACTATCACCAAGGGCACCAAAGCACCAGGTGCTGCCGGAAAAATCCATTCCGACTTTGAACGTGGCTTTATTCGAGCTGAAATAGTAAACTTTGATGACTTGGTCAACAGCGGTTCGTATAATGCTGCTCGTGAAAAAGGATTAGTAAATGTTGAAGGCAAAGAATATATTGTAAAAGATGGGGATATTATTTTATTTAGATTTAATGTATAACAAAAAGAACTTCTACTCGTTATATTGAGTAAAAGTTCTTTTTCACTTAATTAGCATTTAATAATGCATATGCACTTTGAGCTGTTTGAGAATATTGGCTAATAAATTCTGTTAAATCTACTGCTTCTTGTTCTGCTTGCTCTTCTGCTGCCAACTCTTCTTTAGCTTCTTCACGTGATTGTGCAACAGATTCCATTAACTCATCTAACTCGTCTGAGCTGTTAAGCGTCTCAAAAGAAAGTACGCTGCTTGTGGATAAAATATTTTGAGCATTTGTTAAATCTTCTCCAGTTAAAACACTTGATGTAGTATCTGTCGTGCTCGTTTCCGTTTCTTGTGATGGTGGTGGTGGTGGCGGTGGTGGTGGACGATGCCCTTCTGCTTTTTGCGTATAGCTAGTATCTTCTGCTTTTTGAGTATAGCTTGTATATAAAGACGAATAATCATATACACTACTATCAATTGTCATAGTTTAAACCTCCTAAATAATAACATTTGTGTGACTTTTCAATTAATATTATAAGATATTAACCTTAAATAAACCTTAAGCCTGTAATTTATTTCTATAATATTGGTAATATTACTTTTATTATAACGTTTTTGCCATCTTGGCTCTCTGCAGTAATCTTCCCTTTATGGCTAGTCACAATTGCTTTTGCCATAGATAAACCTATGCCAAATCCACTGGTATTTCTGGATTTATCCATTCTATAAAATCTTTCAAACCATTCGTCATATTGTTTAATTTCTAAATCTTCGGCACTATTTGTTACAACTAAGATATATTTGTTATTTATTAGTTTTAAAGATATATTTAATATAGTATTTTCTATACTATATTTTAAAGCATTTTCTAATAATATAGAAATTAATAACTCTATATTTTGCATATCACCTTTATAATATAAATCTGTTTGTATATCCTCATAGTCTAGCGTTTTATTATTTGTGGTAGCCACAATTTCAAAAAACATGCAACTTTCAATTATAAGCTCAGATAAACAAAAATTGGTTTTATTAATTATATTATTTTCTTCTAATTTAGTTAACGATATTAAATAATCTATTAACTTAGTTAATTTATTAATTTGTTCTACTATACTACTTGTCCACGTACTTGCCCCGTTTTGTATTTCTAAAACTTCCACACTTCCTTTTATAATTGTGAGCGGTGTTTTTAACTCATGCGTTACTCCAGTAATAAATTCTTTTTGACGTTCATATCCTTTTACAATAACTGATACTGCTCTTTTAGACAGTAATGTAATTAATCCCGAAATTGCTATAAACGCCATAAAAAATACCATTAGGCTATTTATAAAAGCATTATAGCTCATGCTAAACTCAGCAGTGCAGTCAATAAAATGCATTCTGATTAAATCTGGAGTTTTGACTATAGCATATTTATAGTTATTAATAAATCCTTTACCTGCATCCTCACCTATTAATTTATTAGCATATTGTATAGCCTCTACTCTGTCTGTAAAGTGGCACTTACTCATATCCACATGCGTAATATTATACTCCATATCAAATTCCACAACAAACTGTTCAAAATAATATGGTATAGCTCTTTTTATGGCATCTCCTGCAAGTATTGGCATATTATTTGGAGGCGGAGGAGCCGTAATATTAGATGGCGTATAATTTAATATAGCTGCATCAATATTTCTGTCCGTACGAATTTTGATAATGTTTATATAATTTATACCATTTATAAATACCAACAATGTAAATAGCACTATAAATACTATACTAACAGAAAATGTTATAAATTTTTTTCTTAGGATTTTTTCCAAGCTATATTTCCTCCAGTCTATAGCCTACATTACGCACTGTTTTTATTGTAATATTCGCTTCTAAGGAAGCTAATTTTTTTCTAAGCGTCGATATGTGCACCCATACTGTGCTAATATCAACATCGCTATCATATCCCCATATACGTTCTACAAATTTTTCAGCTGATATTATGCTACTTTTATTTGACATAAGCATCTCTAATATTTGAAATTCCTTATTTGGTAGTCGTATACTTTCTTTGGTTGTTGAAAGTTCCAGCGTTGTTGGGTTAAGTATTGTATTTCCTAGAGCTATAACTGAACTTGTCTGCTCCACCTTTCTTGTCATAACTCGTATCCTTGCTAATAATTCTGCGGCTTCAAATGGTTTTGTCAAATAATCATTTGCACCATTATCAAGTCCTAATATCTTATCGTCTATTTGCGATTTAGCACTTAATATTATAATTGGTACAGTATTTCCACTGCTTCTCACTTTCTTTAATACGCTAATTCCGTCTAGCTTTGGTAGCATTAAGTCTAGTATAACCCCTTCATAATTACAAGTTTGTATATAGTCTAGTGCACTTATCCCGTCATACACCACATCAACAGAATAGTTATTATGTTTTAAAATAGCTACTAAAATGTCGGCAAGTTGTTTTTCATCCTCACACACTAAAATTCTCATACTTACTCCTTTCTCACTCATTATTTTTATATAATTAATCATTTTTATTATAACTCATTTCTAATGCAATATGCAATAAAAGCCAATACTATCTTAGCATTCAGATAATAATGACATAAAATAACTTGTACAAATTTAACTAGCATGCTATAATGAGATGTAAAAATTTAAAGACGAGGTGATTTAATGGCAACATTAGGATTATTAGCAATTATTACAGCAAAAGAAGGAAAAGGCGCAGTTGTTAAAGAAGAACTATTAAAGCTTATTCCACCAACCCGTGCAGAAGCTGGGTGCTTAAAGTACGAATTATCTGCAGATAATAAAAACCCAGATAGATTTGTATTTATCGAAGAATGGGAAACTTATGACCTATGGCAAGACCACATGAAGAGTAGTCATATCGCTGCACACAATAAAGCGGTTGACGGCTTAACAGAACCTCTACAACTTTTTGAACTTACACTTATAAAATAGAAGAAAACTTACAGCCCCTTATTTAGGGGTTGTATATATTTGCTCTACCTTAAATTAACATGAAAGGAAAATTAGATGAACTTATGCACAATAGCTAGTGGCAGTAGTGGTAATTGTACTTATATAAATACTGATGATGTAAGTATTTTAATTGATGTCGGCATCAGCGGGCAACGTGTTATAGATGCATTAACTCAAATTAATGCTAAACCTGAAAATATTGATGCTATTTTTATTACGCATGAACATATAGACCACATAAAGGGAGCTGGTATATTTAGTCGAAAATATAATGTTTCTATATACGCTACACAAAAAACTTGGGATGTAATCCTACAAAATAATCTAGTAGGCACTCTTGATAGTAATAATATAAAAATTATTGAGCCATTAACTACAATTAGCCTTAATCATCTAAATATAACTGCATTTCCTATAAGTCATGATGCCATAGAGCCGGTCGGTTATGTATTTGAAGCTAATCAAAAAAAGCTAGGTCTTGTAACTGATATAGGCATTGTGGATGATATTGCACGAAATATTCTTAAAGAATGTAACGGAATAATGCTAGAGTCCAATCATGACCCAAACATGCTAGAGGTTGGCAGATATTCTTATTATCTTAAAAGGCGCATCGCTAGTAAAATCGGACATCTTAGCAATGAAGATGCATCAGATTTTCTGGCAAACCTTTACCATAAAGATTTAAAATGGGCTATGTTTGCACATCTTAGCAGTGATAATAATGTCCCCTCACTAGCTTATATTACAGCCAAAAACGCCTTAAGTGCTCATGGCATTACTATAGGTAAAGATATTGACATTTATATTGCAGACAAAAAATCAGTTTCTCCAGTTTTAAGCGTATAGATGCTCTATGCAAAAAGAGCCAGTGCCTAGGAAAATCTTTTTTCAATAGCAACTGCCCTTTTTGGCATTTCGCAAACTGTCTCTCGGCATATGCAGTGCCTACATTTAACAAAATCCTTATAGCATTCTTGAACTATATTTTCATTTAACATATCTCTCATCAGACTAATTTGTTTTAATACGCATTGTCGCAATCCGTAAGTATTCTTTACTATAAAAGTTTTATTTTTATATACCAACTTTCCATAAGGCGGTCTTTTATTATATACTTCTTCTATTATCAAAAAATATGTTATAAGCTGATATAAATCACCTTCATGCGGATAATCTTCTTTTAAAGTACCACTTTTTAATTCTAGTGGAATAAGCTGTGCGGTAAATATTTTCCTAAATATATAATCCGGCTTGCCTTGCAAGTCTAATTTTTTAGCGACTAGTAGTTTTCCTCCATTCGTATCAGTATAATATATTGTCGAAAACCACACTCCAACTTGTTGTTTATTAATTACACGTATATCCCACCTACTGTTATAAATTATTATAAACAAAAATATTATTCCAATAAAAACATATATTATATTAGCATCACTCATAATACATATCCTATATATGCTAATATAAGCAAAATAATTATCTGCACTCTAATAACCACTTGATATTTAACATGGTATTTTTTATGAAATTTATTTCCCTTTATAAAATTATTCGTACTATTAGGATATTGCACTCCTGAATTTTTATATCTTTTATATATCTCCTTTTGTCCATACACTCGGTTATAATACCAACTATATGGACAATAAGTAAATCTATTTACTTCACTTGCACTAATCCTTTTTTTATTGTTGTACATAATTTGTATTCCTAATATTTCTGTTTAACACTTTATTAAATCCTGTATATTTTTGTTCTTGTGCATTACTTAACAATTCTTCCATCATCTTCGCTCGAGAATCCGTATAGTCTGCTAAATGCACTATCATCCCTTCTATACATTTTGGCACTTCAGGCGACCCATACTCCTGCTCACCATGATGCGATATTAATATATGTCCTATTAATAATGCCGTATCTTTGTTAAACTCATCAAATGTTGCCACTCTTTCCATCACCATCTGATACCCCAGTACAACATGCCCTATCATTTGTCCATCGTCTGTATACTCATTTTGAGGATAGCCTGATAATTCCTTAATTTTACCAATGTCATGCAGCAAACACCCTGCTATTACTAAATCCCTATTTACATAATCATATTGCTTAGCTAAAAAGTCTCCTAACTTTGTGGTTGATATAGTGTGTTCTAATAGTCCATTAAGATATGCATGATGAACTGATTTAGCTGCAGGCTTGTTTAAAAATTGATTATTTATCTCTTCATCATAAAAAATACTTTCAAGTAATTTTTTCAGATCCTCATTTTGTACACTCTCAATAAATGAGTATAAGCTCTCTTCTAGTTCATCCACATTCTTTTTAGTATGAGGGATTAAGTTTTTAAGTTCATATTCTTGAGGGGTTGCTAGCCTAATTTTAAACACATTAAGTTGCAATTGCTCCAAAAACACCGTTACTTCACCTTCAACATACACAATCTGTTCACTTTCATACTCACCAATTGAGCTATGAAATATCCAGATTTTCGCATCCACAATCCCACTAGCATCTTGAAGTTTTAGTGCTTGATAATCTTTTCCATTTTTGTTTTTTAGGATTTGTTTATTTTTCGCTATATAATATCCTTTTATTTGTGTAGAGGGTTTAAAATCTGCTATTATATCCATATTTCCACCTATTCCTTTAAGACTTCTTTATTATCTATCATATATTTTGCACCAGATACCACTGTTAGTATTAGAGATAGGTAAGCTAGTATTAAAGCTATACTTTGTAACATTCCATTTGATATAGGACATAGATAGACAACTATCATTACCATTTGTGCCACTGTTTTTGCCTTGCCTAAATTATTTGCTGCTACAACTATATTATTATTTGCTGCTACTAGGCGAATACCGGATATCATAAATTCTCTAAGTAGTATCAACACTACAATCCAAGCCGGCAACACCCCATTCGGCACCTTATCTCCTAGATATATTAAAGCTATCATAGCTGTTGCAACTAGCATTTTATCCGCAAGTGGATCCATAAACTTTCCTAAGTTAGTAACTAAATTTAATTTTCTAGCCAAGTATCCGTCTAAAAAGTCAGTTAAGCTTGCTACTATAAAAATAAGCAACGCTACCCACAATGTAGTTAGGATATCAAATATCGGAATCCATATAACCGCCATAAATACAAACACTAGTATAACTCTAAGAATAGTTAATTTATTTGCAATATTCATAAATTTCTCCAATCAAATCATACTTTTGTGCATGAATAATTTTTACATCTACATAATCTCCCGTAATCAGCTCCCCGGTGTATTCTATAAATACATTTGCATCCACATCTGGTGCATCTTGGTATGTTCGTCCTATATATACATCTTCGCCTGTTATCTTGCTTTCTATCAGAACTTTAAATATTTCCCCCACTTTTTTGCTAGCAATATTTGAGGCTATGTCATATTGTATATTCATAATGATATCTTTTCTTTCTAGCTTTGTGTCTTCATCAATTTGGTTTGCCATCTTTGCTGCCGGCGTACCCTCTTCTTGAGAATACGTAAAGACCCCTAGGTGGTCAAATTTTACTTCTTCAACAAAATCTACTAAATTAGCAAAATCTTCCTCCGTTTCTTCCGGAAATCCTACTATCAAAGTAGTTCTCAGCGTAATATTTGGGATATCAGCACGTAATTTTGCAATTGTCTCTCTTAATAAATTATTATTACTTTTTCTATTCATTCGTTTTAAAACTCTATCCGAAGAATGTTGTATTGGCATATCTAAATATTTGCATACTTTAGAATTTACTTTAATCTCTGCAATTAACTCATCTGTTATATTTTCAGGATAACAATATAATATTCTAATCCATTCTATTCCCTCTATCTTTGCAAGTTTAGCAAGTAATTTAGCTAATGTAGTCCCTATGTCAACGCCATACATTGTAGTATCTTGTGCAACCAATATTATCTCACTAACCCCATCTTTTGCAAGTCCTGATACTTCATATATAATTTTATCCATAGGACGACTTCTATATTTTCCTCTCAGGCTAGGTATTATGCAATATGTGCATAGATTGTCACACCCTTCGGCTATTTTTATATATGCGAAATGCCCAGAAGTAGTTAAAATTCGTGGCATATCCTCTATATGAATTTTATTAATATCTTCAAAATACGTTTTGGGACTAGTCTTTCCTATAATACTTCTTGCAATATGTGCTATTTTATCATAAGAAGTTGTGCCTATAACTGCATCAACTTCTGGCATCTCTTCTAAGATTTCTTCTTTATATCTTTGTGCCATGCATCCTGTTACAATCAAGACTTTGCATTTTCCTGTTTGCTTATATTGAGCCACTTCTAGTATCTGCTCAATGCTTTCATTTTTTGCCTCTTCAATAAAACAACAAGTGTTTACCACCAATACATCTGCTGATTGCTCTTCTGAGATTAGCGTAAACCCATCTTTATGCAACAAACCCAGCATATGCTCGCTGTCTACTAAATTTTTATCGCATCCAAGTGATACGAATGCTACTGTATTTAACAATTTTAATTCACCTTTCTTACTGCGGATGTTACACAATTTTTCATAAGCATTGCTACCGTCATAGGTCCAACCCCTCCTGGAACAGGAGTTATAAAACTTGCTGCACCTATGCACGATGCATAGTCAACATCACCACACAATTTCCCATCTTTATCTTTATTAATACCTACATCTATTATAACTGCACCTTTTTTTATCATATCTCCTGTTACTAAATTTATCTGACCTGTTGCTGATATTATTATATCCGCATCTTTAATTTGCTCATATAAATTATTCGTCTTTGAATGGCATATAGTTACAGTAGCATTTTCATTCAGCAACAGCATGCTAAGCGGTTTCCCAACCAAACTACTCCTACCAATAATTACACATTTTTGTGAATCTATTGGTATTTCATATCGTTTTAGCAGCTCTATAATTCCGATAGGTGTACAACTTATAAAATTTGGAGTGCCACTTATTAAAGCTCCTAAGTTTTCATGGCAAAATCCATCTACATCCTTATTCTTATCTATTGATTGCACCACCTCATCCGTATTTATGTGATTTGGCAAAGGAAGCTGAATTAATATTCCATCAACAGTATTATCGTTATTTAAAACTTCTACTAGCTCCATTATTTGGCCAGTCGTTGTTTCTTCTGGCAATTTATATATAAAAGACTTAATGCCTATATACTCGCAGGCTTTTCTCTTATTTCTTACATAAATCTCCGAAGCTTTGTTATCCCCAACCATTATAACAGCTAGACCAACATTCAACCCCAGTGCAATCTCTTTCTTCAATTCTTCTTTAATGATAGATGAAATTTTACTTCCATCTATCACTTTTGTATCTATATCCATTAAAATAACCCCGTTACTACGCCAGCATCATCTATATCAATTCTTTCTGCAGCTGGCACTTTTGGAAGTCCTGGCATTGTCATAACACTCCCTGTTAATGCTACAACAAAGCCTGCTCCTGCTGATATTCTAACTTCTTTTATTGTAGTAACAAAATTAGTTGGGGCACCCAGCAAGTTTGGATTATCCGAGAATGAATATTGATTTTTCGCCATACACACTGGTAAGCTAGAAAAGCCCATACTTTCAATTTGGTCAATAGCTCTTTTTGCAGCCGGTTCTATTTTGATGTCACTCGCTCCATATATTGAAGTGGCAATTTTTCTTATTTTATCCGTTATGCTTAACTGTGCTGGGTATAAATACTCAAATTCCGCAGGTTGATTTTCTAGCACATCCACTACTGCATGAGCAAGCTCAACCCCGCCTTCGCCGCCTAACTCCCATACTTTAGATATGGTAAATCTGGCACCAGCTGCATCACAAATTTGTTTAACCAAATCCATCTCTTCATCAGAATCAGTAATAAATGCATTTAGCGTAACTATTACTGGTACTCCAAACTGCTTTAGATTTTGTATATGTTTCTTAAGGTTACTTGCCCCTTGCTCCAGTACTTCTAAATTTGGTAATTCATTTTTACCCGCATATCCATTGTGCTTTAATGCACGAATTGTTGTTACCAATACAATAGCATCTGGAGAAATGCCCGCTTGCCTACACTTTATATCCATAAACTTTTCTGCACCTAAATCTGCACCAAATCCAGCTTCTGTTACAGTAATATCCGCAAGCTTTAACGCAAGTTTTGTAGCTCTTATACTATTTGAGCCATGTGCAATATTTGCAAAAGGCCCACCATGCATCAATACTGGAGTATTTTCTAGCGTTTGTACTAAATTTGGATTTATTGCATCTTTTAATAATGTGGCCATAGCTCCTTGTGCTTTTAAGTCCTTTGCTGTCACTGGTTGCTTATCATAAGTATACCCAATAATTATGTTTCCTAACTTAGTTTTTAAATCTGCCAAATCATTTGCAAGGCATAAAATAGCCATAACTTCTGATGCTACGGTAATCATAAAGCCATCTTGGCGTATCACTCCATTCAAATGAGAGCCTATGCCTACAATTACTTCACGTAAAACTCTGTCATTCAAATCAACACACCTTTTAAATGTGATACTAGCTGGGTCAATATTTAACGTATTCCCTTGATGAATATGGTTATCTATTATAGACGCTAATAAATTATTTGCAGCTCCCACCGCATGAATGTCACCTGTAAAATGCAGGTTTATATCCTCCATAGGCACTACTTGTGCATACCCTCCTCCAGCGGCTCCTCCTTTTATACCAAAGCAAGGACCTAGAGAAGGTTCTCTTAATGCGATAATAGCATTTTTACCTATTTTGTTTAACGCTTGTCCCAATCCTACTGTAATTGTAGTTTTACCCTCACCCGCTGGTGTTGGGTTTGTGGCAGTTACCAAGACTAGCTTCCCTGTTTTATTATTAGCCACCTTATCATAAACTGAATTAGCAATTTTGGCTTTATATTTGCCATACCATTCAATATCATCTTCATCCAATCCTATCTTTTTTGCCACCTCACCAATCGGTAACATATTTGCTGTTTGTGCAATCTCTAAATCTGTTTTCATTTTTTCTACTCCTTACTAAATTACTTTTACTTATTATCTCTAGATAACACAACTCGTGGCTTTGAGCCTTCATCAGGGCCCACAAATCCTCTATCTTCTAATTCTTCCATAAGTCGTGCTGCTCTATTAAATCCTATCCTAAAATATCTTTGCAACATAGATATAGATACTTTTTCTTTACCTTCTAGTATTTCTATAGCCTGTGGCAAAAGCTCATCTTCTGAATTTTGTTCTAGTTTTATTGTTGGTTTTTCTAATGCCATAAGCACATCTTGTTTATAGTCGGCATTTGCATGTACTTTAACTGAATTTACAATCGTTTCAACTTCTTTATCAGATATAAATGCTCCTTGTATGCGAATAGGCTTTGATTCTCCTATCGGATTAAATAACATATCTCCTTTGCCCAATAGTTTTTCTGCCCCTACCGAATCTAGTATAGTTCTTGAATCTATACCTGAAGATACTGAAAAGGCAAGTCGAGACGGAATATTCGCCTTTATTACCCCTGTTATTACATCAACTGATGGCCTTTGAGTAGCTATTACAAGATGTATCCCCGCTGCCCGTGCCATCTGTGCCAATCTACATATTGAATCTTCCACGTCTTTTGCTGCTGTCATCATCAAATCCGCAAGCTCATCTATTATTATAACTATTTGTGGCATCTTTTGGCTAGGCTCTTTTTCATTAAAACCTTTCATATCTCTAACGCCATTTTCGGCAAAAGCACTGTATCTTTTTGTCATCTCATTTACCGCCCAGCCTAATGCACCAGCTGCCTTCTTAGGGTCAGTCACCACTGGTATTAAAAGATGAGGTATTCCGTTATATATACTAAGCTCCACTACCTTCGGGTCAATCATAATAAGCTTCACTTCATCGGGCTTTGCCTTATATAATATGCTTGTAATTAACGTATTAATGCATACACTTTTACCAGAGCCGGTTGCCCCTGCTATGAGTATGTGTGGCATCTTTGCAATATCTGCTATCACAGGTTTACCAGAAATATCTTTTCCCAGTGCAAATGCAAGCTTTGACGGAAATTCATTAAACCCATTGCTGTCTATTACATCTTTTAAGTAAACTATTTCCGTACTTGCATTTGGAATTTCTATACCAACTGCAGATTTGCCCGGTATGGGTGCTTCTATACGCACACCTCGTGCAGCTAAATTTAGTGCTATATCATCTGCTAGATTTACAATTTTACTAACCTTAACGCCTTGTTTTGGTACAAGTTCATACCTTGTAACAGACGGTCCCTTATGGATTTGTACCACTTTGGCTTCCACACCAAAACTTAATAGTGTCTCTTCTAGTCTATGTGCACGTTCCATTAAGTCCTTCGATGTTTCTTGATTAACATATGATTTTTCATTATACGCCAATAAATTTACATTCGGAAAATGATATATATTTCCACTCATTCTTAATGTGCCGGTATCATTGTTATTTAAAGTCATCTGCACGGGCTTAGTAAAGTTAGGTAAAGTTATCTCACTATTTGTTGTTTCTATTGTACTCGGAGTATCATAGCTATGAATTTTTGCCGGTGCACTGCTATGGCTTGTCTGTACTATATCATAATTAGTTATCATATCATAACTATCAGATTTTGCCGGCTCATTTCGGGGCATCTCTTTTTTTTTGGGCTTAGACATATTTGATGGTTTTTTAGTAGGTGTATGCTTTTTTTGCTGCATATTAATTGGTATCTCTTCAGTCATCTTGACAAGTTCTCGCAACTTTTTCATTAACGGATACTCTGTAAGCGTCACAATCCACATTGCTATCAAAATTATAATCAAAATATATGTTCCATATACTCCTACTAATTTTAATGAAATTTCTGATAAAGTTGCACCTATAAAACCGCCGTTTCTAAAACTTCCTTCTGTAAAATATGTAGCATCTATAATTCTAATACCTTCTTTAGAACTATAATTAATTAGGTGTGCAACCATTGTCGTTATTATAAGCATAGGCAGAACAACAACAAAATTTTCTCTTACAGCTTCAAAGTTATGCTTAAGATATGTCCATCCTAAAAATATAACGTATATCGGTAAAATATATCCGGATATACCCAGCAATCCGACTAGTAATTTTCTAATTCCCAGCCCTATAAATCCTGTGTTTGCGGTAAACAAACTTACTAAAATCAATAAACAAATTCCTATTATGCTAAGACCTATTATCTCATTATTCATAGGATTAGCCTTCTTAAGTACTTTTTTAGTCACTATTTTTTTAGCGACTGCTTTTTTCGCCATATTCACTCCCCCCATATGATGGTAGATAATTATGTACGGGCCGGACATCTGTCCATAGCCCAATAAATATATACTTATTATATCATTGTACAATTCTGTTGATAAGCCCATTTTCCAAAACTGTCCCTGGGTATAATTTGTCGTCTAAATAATTTTCAACATTTGTGCTATATAATCGTTCTATTTTATACCCATGTTCAGTCATTACTGCCAATATATCACAACCATTATAGTTCATTTCTACATAATCCACAGGTTCTTGAGGTTCAAATATTGGTAAAATACTATATATCATCATTTTCCTCCGCATCTTTGATAAGCTCTTTTAACTTTAGTATAGCCTCATTTAATCCGCCTAGTTGATTAATAATTTTTTCGTTTACTGCTTGCGGTCCAACTAATATTGTCCCCATATCTTTTGCAATCTTACCTGTGTCTAGCATCAGTTCTCTAAATCTATCAGATGTTATACCAGAATGTCTTGAAACAAATTCTACAATCCTCTCTTGCATCTGATCAAAATAATCATACGTTTGCACTACCCCCAGTACTGTACCGCTCATTCTCACCGGATGCAAAGTCATAGTTGCACTAGGTGTTATAAATGAATAGTCGCTTGAAACGGCAATAGGTACGCTTATTGAATGTGCCCCGCCTAATACCAGTGATACGACAGGCTTGCCAAAGCTTGCAATAAGCTCTGCTAATGCAAGACCAGCCTCAACGTCTCCTCCAACTGTATTTAATATTATAAGCAAACCTTTAACTTCTGGATTTTCTCTAAATCCTACAAATTGTGGAATTAGATGTTCATATTTTGTAGTCTTATTTTGTGGTGGCATCGCTTGGTGCCCCTCCACCTGCCCAATAATTGTTATGCACTGTATATTGCTCTTTTCTGGATTAGCAGGAGGAGGTGTTTGCCCCATTTCTTTAATATCTTCATTTACCTGTTGTGTTGTATCTTGTTGACCCATCTTTACTCTCCTTTGCACATGTCTTTGGGCGTTTACATTAACGACCATCTTTTTTATTAGTATGCAAAAAAGGCAAGCAAATCATACATTAAATTTTAAACTCTTCATGCAATGCACATATTGCCTTTGACACTTCTTCTTCAGATATTAAACAAGTGATTGTAGTTAATGAATCTGCTGTTTGTAGTATATTAATATCGTGACTGGTTAAAGCTCTTACAATTCGTGCCATAATCCCAGGGATACCCGTCATCTTTTCTCCGATAGCTGTTATCTTAGCGCAATGCGTAATCTTTGAGTATTCGCATCCTTCTTTGTCTAATAGTGCTTCTAATTTTTCCTGATTTACTTCATTTATAGTAAATACTTTTATTGTAGGAAAAATATTTATTAAGTCTATGCTAATGTGTTCTTGTGCCACTTTATCTAATAAATCTATATTAGAATTTAATATTGTATATTGTACTCTGCCTGTTCTGTGGGCAACTCCTCTTATTATCTCTCCCTTAATCTCTTCTGTAGTTTGTAAGATATGAGTTCCTTCCTCTTCTGAGAATGTATTTTTTATTATTAGCGGAATATTAGCTTTCATAGCATATTCAACAGCTCTTGGATGGATAACCTTTGCCCCGCTGTCTGCCATTTGGAATATCTCGCTGTAACTAATTTCTCTTATAATATGCACCTTATCACAGACTCTAGGGTCTGCTGTCATAATTCCATCTACATCTGTATATATTTCAATTTGAGCCGCTTTTACACCTGCACCTAAAATAGATGCAGAAGTGTCACTTCCTCCACGTCCTAATGTAGTTATTTGGTAGTCAAGGCTTACACCTTGAAATCCTGCTACAACAGGAACATATCCTTCTTCTACCGCTTTTAATAGTCTCTTTGGTTCCATATATAAAAGTTCTGCTTCTGTATGATTTTCATCTGTAACTACTCCTGCTTGCCCTCCTGTAAATGCTTTAGCTTTGATTCCTCTTTCGTTTAACATTGTAGCTATTGTAACCGCAGAGATAATCTCTCCACAAGAAAGTAATAAATCATATTCATGACTTTCCATAGTTCCTGCATTTTCTTTTACAAAGTTTAATAAAGTATCTGTAGCATACGGTGCACCTAGTCTACCCATTGCAGATACAACAACTATTGGCATAAAGCCATCTTCTATAGCTTTTGTAATTTTTGATATTACGCATAAACGTGCTGGATGGGTAGCAACAGATGTCCCACCAAATTTTTGTACTATTAAGTCCATTTTAAATCCCTCTTAAAAATTAAATAATGTGTAGTTACTTTCATTATATTACTAAAACAAAAAAAAGTAGACTAAATCTACTTTTTTTTGTTTTTTTTTGCTTTTTTTTACTTTTTTGCCACATTTTGATGATTTTTTAATGCCTGTGCCAGCTGGTCTGGACATGACGTGCCTCGTCCTTTGCAATCAATCCCAGCTAACCTATTTATAGCCTCATCAACTGGCATACCAATTAATACTTGAGCTAATCCTAACGTATTACCTGGACATCCATTTACAAATTGAACATTTTCTATCTTGTCATCTTTTATATCAAATAAAATTTCTTTTGCACACACTCCTTGTGTTTTAAAACTATTCATTTTACACTCCTTGATTTTATATTTTTTAATTTAAGTCCCTTTTTATGGCCTGAATACCTTTTAATAAAAAATGGTATTTTTATTATATCATAACGTTTTGCAAAAATATACCTGTTTTTGTATGAACTATAATTATTAAAATTTACTTTTATATAAGAAAACTTCATTCAGTGGGGGTTCTAACCCCACCACTGAATGTTAGTTGCCTTAATCTGAAAAGATTACTTGCTC